>Ga0209798_10000070_pt1 | contig 54385 bp, 39 predicted proteins | sample DOMMetBare3Fresh_FD_187475 | JGI IMG/M metagenome (GOLD analysis project Ga0209798, IMG submission 187475) | Wetland sediment microbial communities from St. Louis River estuary, USA, under dissolved organic matter induced mercury methylation -... | ecosystem: Environmental > Aquatic >...
TTTGGATGAGCGACAATCAGCGCTTGTTATATCAAAGCGATGGCGGAGTTCACATACTGGAAACGCGGACAAGGAAATCGCACGAGGTTTTTTCCGCGGAACCCCACATAATCGGCACAGTTCGTCCTGCGCGCGATGGCCGCACGCTCTACTACACGCTGCAGAAAACAGAATCCGACGTGTGGCTGTTGAGTCGCGAATAGGCCGAGCGCGATTCACTTGACGGTCCCAAGACTCCAGGCTCGCGGCCTGATGTTGACGACTCAGCAAGTCAATCTACGCTTACCCACGCGCTGGCCAGCGGCACTCGCCGGCAGAACTTGGCGAACCTGTCGCGCACGGCATTGGGGTTCAGTCCTCGGCGCGAGCAATCAGCCCGCTCAATTCTGGGATCTCGGTATAACCATTGGCGATCCGAACCGCTCGCGCGCAAAATCCATTACTGGAACGTGTGAACCGGGTTGCCACTCGGCACCCGGGCTGGAATGAGCTTTCGCAGCTCGTGTTCATTTGCGCTTGGGTCAAGCAGGCCGTTGCGGAGAAAGGCGACGAGTTGGCGAAACTCACGATTCGACAAATCGATGGGGATCGCCAGGCCCGGATCAAGACGCATCAAGACTGGATCGATCGGGCCTCGCGCGCCTCGCAGATCTACGTCCAGACCGGCCAGAGCCGGGTTATAGCCCGGCGCTGAGCGGATGGCATCAAGGTGGTAGCGGACCGCATCCTCCAGTCTGGTAAAGGCGCCATTATGGAAGAAAGCTGGCTGCAGGGCGACGTTCCGCAAGGGCGAGGTTCTGAACGCGTAACGGTCGTTCGGATTGCCCGTGACCTGCTCCAGACCGAAATCCTCGTTCGCGCCAATGCCGTCGAACACAACATTGCCTATTGAAGGAGTGATTTGCGGGATGCCGGCGACGTGTTGCTGAAAGTCGCTGAACATCTCGTTGGATTGACCTGAGACCGCATGACAACTGACGCAGTTGGCCGCCCCGAAGAACAGTAAAGCCCCGCGCTTCTCATCCTCGGTCATCGCGTTCTTCTGGCCGCGCGCGAACTTGTCGATCGGCGCGTCGGCATAAACCAGCGTAAACTCAAATTCTGCGATTGCCCGGGCCAGCATCTCGTAGCTGATTGGACCACCACTCTTGACCTCAGGAAATGACTTGCCGAAAAGTCCGCGATACTCATTGTTGGCGTTCAGCCGCGCCACGACCACATCGCGGATCCCGTCATGAGTGGTCGGCACCGCCGCACTGAACCCCGCCATCTCGACGTTTTCTGTGACTGGGATGAACGCCTGCGCCATCAGCAGATGTGGCAGGAACGAAAGCGTAAAACTTTCGGGTGGCGGAAACTGAAAGCCGTCGCGGTTATCAAAGGGGTCGCCCGAGAGCGATGCGAAGCGCGAGTTCCACATCAGCCTCGGGAAGAAGAGGTTGTTAAGCACCATTGGCGCGCGCCGCTGGTTTCGCGGTCCAGTACGATCCGGTCCCACGATGTTATTGTTCTCGATCCCGATGGCGATTGACTGAGAATCGCCGAATCCTCTGGGCGCTGCGTGACAACCTGAACACGAGTTGTCGTTGTTCAAACCCAACAGACTGTCATGAAAAGCCAGCCTGCCAAGGTCGGCAAGTCTATTATCAATTCTGCGACCCAGCCTCTGCTCCATGGTAGAGCCAATTCTGCCCGTGAACTGGTGTTGGTTCAGCACGGCAGACAACTGATCGTCCAGACTGGTGTCGGAGCTGGCCGCAGACTTCGGGGTCAGGATCAATACTCCGCCCGCGATAAAAGCGAGCAATGTGACTATCACCTTGCAATTTTGCCTACTCATGAAAGAACCTCCTGGCTGCAAAGGACGCGCCCTGGTGAACTGTTAAAAAAGAACCTAAGCATTCTGCACTACGAAAAATCCGCAACCGATCGCCGTTCGACGATTCCAAGAACCCCGGCTTCGATACCCATCTGGTTTTGGTGGCCGAGTTCCCCAGACCTCAACTGGAGACTCCAACTAGACGAGACCCTGCGTGGCTGTTAAGCCAGTTCGAACTTGTCTCAGAGGCCGAACGCCGCGTTCAGCCGCAGCCAATTACCTCCTCAATGTCTTTGCTGCGGCGGTATTCGAATACGGCGAATTACCCATTGAGTTAACGGCGCGCACTCGATACCGGTACCACGTGTCTGATGACAAACCGGAATTGGTGTAGGTCGTTGCGCTACCGGCAACGGTCGCTATCTGGGTAAAGTTCGTGCAGCTGGGTCCCTGGCAACGCTCTACTCTGATCTCGGTCTGATTCGTTGATCCGTTCGTCCAGTTCAAGCCGATCGAGCTCCTTGAGAGAGCCCTAGCCGACAAGTTCGCAGGCGCGCTCGGGAGAGCCGGCGCGCTTACGACAATGGATGTCGATGTGGTGTTCGTTGCGCCGCCATTGTCGGTCACCGTCAAGGTCGGGACGTAGGTTCCCGCGGCGGTGTAAACATGTGTGATCATGACTCCGCTCCCCGAAGTACCGTCGCCGAAAGACCAGGCCCAGGTCGCGATGGTTCCGTCGGGATCGGTCGACCCGGAGCCGTCGAACGTCACACTCAGGGGCCCGACTCCGGTTGTGGGAGCGGCCGAGATCACCGCCGTCGGCGGCTGATTACTTCCCGGAGTCACGACAGTCGCGATGTTTGAATACGCCGAGTACCCGCCGGAGTTAAAGGCGCGAATTCGGTAGCTGTAGCTGGTACCTGCATTGACCGAGTCGCTGGAGCTCGTGGAGTTGGTCCCCGCTCGACTCCAGAACACAAAATTTGTGCAGCCGCTCCCCTGGCACCGCTCGATGTCGAACGCGGTCTCGTTGGTCGAGTTGTCCTGCCAGGCCAGCACGATCCAGGTGCCGAACGTGCCGGTTGGTGTGGCAGTCAGGTTGGATGGCGCGGCCGGTGGTAATGGGTTCACGACGATGGAGGTCGCAGTTTCACCCAAGGCTCCCGTGCTGTCGCTGACTCTCAGGGTCGCCCTGTACGTCCCCGCCGTCGTGTACACGTGGGTGATCAGAGACCCCGTGCCGGACGCGCCATCCCCAAACGACCACGTCCACGAGTTCACCGTTCCGTGGGGAGCGGTTGATGCGGAGCCGTCGAAGGTCACGCTGAGAGGCACGACGCCAGTCGAGGGCGTGGCCGATATGACCGCATTTGCGATGTTCGATACCTGCCAGCACCTGACCAGCGCGTCGTACCCGCCGGTGGCACAAACGTTACCGCCGGGCAGCGCCGCACCCCAAACGGTCGCTATTGGCGAGAAGGCCTCCCATAACAAGGTCCCGGTCGGGCTGTACCCAACCGTGACACCCTGCAGGTATGAGCTGCCCCCGGGATCGGGCCCCACCAGCGGTCCTCCCACACCGGTCACCACAGTCGTGCCATCCGGGAGGACGAAGACTGCGCGTGGATACTCGTCATAACACAAGACGGAGCGGTCGCGGATCGCCGTCCACCTCACAGCGCCGCTCGTCTCCAGGGCCACGGTCCACCAGTCGATGCATCCAGTCGATGATTTGTAGCCTGTGGCCACGAGGCTGCCATCAGGGGCCAAGACGATGCGTTGCCCGACGGCTTGAGCAAATTGTTCCGGTGGGTTGGCATCGGTGCGCCACAGCCGTGCTCCTGTAGCCCGGTTATAGGCGACCACGGTCAGAAAGTAGGCGAGTGCGGGCGTGCCTGCCCCGGTATAGCTTTGGCCGGTTACGTACACTTTACCGCCATCCACGACCACGTCATTGGATACTTCGGCGGCGGAAACCACCCACCTCGCGGTGCCGGTCACTGTGTCAATGGAGGCAATGACAGAGTCGAAACTGCCCCAGAAGTTGCCCGTGACCACCACATCGGAACCGTCCGGGCCCAATGCCATCGACGTCGTAAAGCCTGCCGGAATTGTCTGCGTCCAGAGCAGGAGGCCGGCGGAACTGTACTTTGCGACCTGATTGTTGAACGTTACATAGGTGCTGCCGGCTGCGTCGACGACCAGCCGTCCTACCGAGGACCTGAAAATGGTGACAGGGGGATCGATGCGCCACAGGAGCGTGCCGTCAGAGGAATACCGCACCAGGGTGATGGCGTAAGTGTATGAGGGGCTCCCGGAGCTAAAGGTCGAACCCAGCACAACGACGTCACCATTGGGCGCCGCTACCACCCAATTTGCGGCCATCGTTCCGGACAAGGGAGAGACCGTGCGCCGCCACCGAAGCACCCCGGTAGACGTGTACGATGTGACTACCATCGCCGTATAGAAGCCAGGTCCAGAGACGACGGTCACATTGCCAGAGGCATCGACGGTCATCCGCGCGGCCTGTCCCGCTCCCGTGCTGCCCGCATCGAGACCTCCGGCGGTCCAAAGCACTGGCAGTGTGGTGGCGGCGACCGACGGGGCAGCTGTGATGCCGATCAACCGATCATTCAGACTGGTGGTGTCGCGGCTTGCCCAAGTCCCTGGCGTTAGAATTAATATTCCGCTCGCGATCAATGCGAGCAATATGACGATGATTTTGTATTGCGTACTCATGAAAAAACCCTCCTCCCATCGCAAACGGCACATTCCGGTTGAACGGGCCGAGAAACCGAACGTCGGCAGGCTGCACGGGGGAGACTTTCACCGGAAGGCACGAGAATTCAACAGATTCGCGCTCGACGATTCTAGTAACCCGGATAAGTAATCCAACAGTCGCTGTGGGTGCCGCCAAAATACATTCAACCGATTTCCTGACCGGAGGTTGGGTATCCTGTATTTCCGGGTCGCTGCCAGGCACTGTTTCCGTAGCTAACAAGTTGGCACAGGTGGTTGATTGCCGGCAATGGGACTTTTGTCGTGAAATATGGGACATTCGGTACGGACGGCAATGATGCTCGAAGGACAACTGGCAGAACTTCTGGAAGGTACCGCCGATGCGGCTTTTGCCGTGGATCTTCAGGGAGAGGTTCGAGCGTGGAACAAAGCAGCTGAAAAGCTGTTCGGCTACCCGGCTTCATTCGCGATTGGCAAATCGTGCGCAGCGCTAATTGGCGGCAGGATTGCAGGCGGCACACCGGTCTGTGGCGAATCCTGCGACATACTTGAGTGCGCACGCACGGGCAGGGAAGTCTCCAACTTTGACATGGAAATCAGAACCCGTTCGCAACAGCTTGTGTGGGTTAATGTGTCTCTCCTCATTGCCTCAAATGAGCGGACGGATCACCGTTTCGCAATTCACTTCATGCGCGATATCCGGGAGAGAAAAAAAGCGGAGCATCTCACAGGTAGAATGATGCGGATGGCAAAGGACCTGGTGAACGGTGCGGAGGATTCTGGCGCCTTTCCACCCATCTCGCCACTCACGGTGCAGGAGAAGAACATCCTGCGACTGTTAGCGGCAGGCAAGACCACGAAAGAGGTCACCGCCGAGCTTGAGATCAGCATGCGGACCCTGCGCAATCACATGTATCACGTCAGCCAGAAGCTCCACTCGAGAACACGAGTTGAAGCAGTGATGCAGGCCCTGAAAAGGGGATTGATCTGAAATTCCTTTCCCACATCCTGACAAACTGATTTCTGCTCGCTCGATTACTGAACAACGGCCCTCCCTCGAACCGTTCTTCCGCAAGGCTTCGTGGAATTTTCAGGCAGCGGCAATCGCTGGCCACTGCCACCGTGTGAGCAGGTGAGTGAAGTTGCCCTTTCGGAAAGAGTACTGGACGCAGTTCGCAGGAACCGCGTCCAGTTTGTATTACCGGAACTATTCCGGATCGTTCGGATTGTTAAAGAGCACAGTTAGCCTGATGCTGCCGTGTCCGAACTGGGGGAAGTTGAACGCCGCGCGATTGCCAGGATCAAGGGTCGACGCAGTGTCGTCAGGTGGAAAGAGAACCAGCGAGTTCAGGAAACTCAAGATTGCCGCCTGGTTCTCGCCGGACAGACGTGCAAATGAATCGCGCGCTTCCTGGGCTTCTCCGCCGTGGCGCAGAATGACCTCAGCGAGGTTAAGGCTCCTGCCGTCATGGCCGTAGGGCGCCGTTGAACCGACACCCCATAAGGGCGTCGTGAGAAAAAGTTCGCGCATGGTTCCGTCATAGTTCCGTTCGTAGAAGTTTGGGCCCAGGTTATGACGCTTGAAATCCGTGAAGATATGCTTGACGAGGAATGGGCCCAGCCGGGGCGACTTCAAGGTCGGGAAGCCCGAGTGGTCGTCGGCTTCGCTCAAAAGTGGAACTGCGGTGGCGAAAAGATTGTTGAAGATGCCGTTGACGGGATCATAGGCGGTCTCAACATCGGCGACCCGCCGGTCGCGATTTATCTGCAAATCCGGAATGTGACATTGAGCACAGCCGGCCTCTTTGAAAAAGCGCGCACCTTTTCCGGTTTCGTTAGATTGCTGATAGGTCGCAGGCTTGAAGTAATTGAGCAAATAAAACTCCAGGTAATCGCACAGGCTGACGGGGATTTCGCTCGACACACCATCGCCGTCGGGATCGGCAATCGGGTCATCGGTCGGCGGTGCCTCAACCGTATCCAGGGAGCCGTCAATCACCATACCGGTCGGTGTCACGACTCGCTCGCCTCTCTTTGCCGCGCCCATGAGTTCGGGATCGACAGCCTGCAACCCCATTTCGTTCTGGAAAGCGCCAGCCAGGAATTCACGAATCGAGCTCGTGCCGCCGTGCGCAAAGAAGGGACGCACGCGCAGATCCGGATCAACGCCCTGGACCTTTGAACTATCTACGGAGCCGTTTCTATTTGCGGTAATCATGCCGTAGCTGATCCCTTTGCTGACAAGCGCTCGACTCAGCGTGCGGTTTTGCTGTCGTGCTTCGGCGATGACCGCAGCCCGAATGGCGCGCAGGTCTGCGGTGATCTCGTCTCCAAGCATTTCCTTGAGGCCCAGTCCAAACAAATGCGGCGCGTCGCGGCTATCGGGGCGTGTGACTACGTCGCCGCCCACGCCGGCTGAGCCGCGTGGCCGCCCGTGGCAACCGGCGCAGCTGTCCGCCAACCCGGCGCCGAGCGCCAGGTTAGTGTTGATGTCGCCTACGCCGTCAGGTCCCGCGAGCGGTCCGACTCCCTGGAGGCGCAGGAACTTGCGCTGAAAGATCTGCCTCCCGCGCCGAATCGCGCGAAAAGGATCGCGCGCGATGATAAATGCGGACGAGTCGGGTATCAGCACGTTGCCGCGTCCTGCGCCGATCTGCTGCGAGAGCGACTTGGCGATGCCGGCGTTGGCAACATTCGGGTTCTGCGTACGGTCGATAGATTGCGCCAGCGAGACTGCGGTGACCCAAGCGATCGCCCCGAGCAGGAGAGAGGAGAGCGCGAGTACCTGTAGTTTCCCTTTGACTTTCATTGTCCGATCCTCCTTTCAAGGCCTTGTTCAATAAACGAATTAAGATTTCGAGGCTGGCCGCTGCCAGCGGATACAGTTTGCATGCTGTGTGACGCAACCGACTTTCACCCAAGGCTACAGTCACCGTAAAATTTCCGGGTTCTTCAGGGAGCCAGCGCGCGCAACCGATTTTGTTTTCGCAAGCACCGGCAGGCACGTCCTTTGGACATCAGTCTGAACCAGGTGACTGGATGAGGTCTATGGGCCTTTTGTTGTGATCTGTGAGACGAATGTCATGGACGAGTGATCATGCGCGAAGGGATTGAGGCCTTCCTCAGGTCGAGAAACTGAGCAGCGCAATGGGTGATTGTGCGCAGAGCCCGTGCAGAAATCGAGAAGGTGCTTAAAGAGATATAGATCGAACCGAAACCCCTACCTCACTTCAAACGCGACACTCAGCGGCACTCAACCTGCGTCCCTTCTCGTCGGAAGATTTAAGTACGAGGGATTCGCCGACAGAATGGCTTGGTACCCCGCTTCGGAAATATGAAGCGAGGCGCCTCGCGGCGTATATCGGATGCGCGTTAAGCGAAGTTGCTCGTATTTGAGTATGTACCGAGCCGGACGACATGGCCAAATCCGTGGTCGTGTGGCGAACGCCCGGGACAACACTATTGGCGGTAGTCGATATGCTCATCCCAATTGCCCTATCACGACCAAAGGAGGAGGGCGCAAATAGACAGATCATTCATCGGCGATGGGAATGTCCTGAGGGCACTACCCACATCACTTAATTCCCCCGGGTTAAGACGAGACTTAGATCTTAGTTGATTGATCCTGTTGCCGGCTCTCATCGTCTTTCCTCCTGACAAGTTGACATCTGCGGTCAGTTGTTTACAGAGAAGTCAATCTCCGTCAACTTTTTGCTTGACTCTGAGTTCAAGAAGTGCTTTCGATCACCACACGAAGGGACTCGTAGGCACATGAGCGCGAAACTTCGCTTCGAGAATCTGAAGCGAGGCCGCTTGGGGCTGTATCTGTGTTGCCGCCAAGCGAGGCGTACTTGAATAAGTACCACGCTTGCGGGGAGGGAAACATGAAGAACGTTTAAAGTGATTTCCCTGCTGCTTGCATTTTTGTAATTGCGATTTCGCTTGGGATTTCGCTGAGCGAGAGAAACCAGCTGCCAACATAACTTCACGAGCGAATTATGTGATTGGGACAATTTTGAGCTCTTGGCGAATCAGTGCTGAAAACTGGCAGAGCCGCGCCTATCACCACTGCCGGGTGAGGACACGAGTCAGTATTTCCGTGGTTTATGCAGTGCTGACCGTGGTCTTTCTGTCTGGCTGTAGCGGCCAACGCTCGAAGCCACAATACGCGAACACTAACGATCCAGCTGCAAAAGAAACAAGGTCGGCGGACGCTTGCTCTCTCTTAACTGAAAGAGAGGTCGCCGACATTGTAGGCAATACTGTCAACAAAGGAAGAAACTTCACGGGCACCGAAGACTGCAAATGGGACACCGAGGAGCCGGAAAACGTCGACGTCCTGTTGATAGTTCACGCTGCAGGCAGCATCCGCGAACAGGTGCTCTGCGCTGACCTCGGTAAGGCCGACAACAGCGGCCAGCGCGTTGCCGGGACGGGGGACATCGCCGTCTGGAAATTCTCGAAGGAGGGTTCGTTGTTTAATTCAGGCGATCTGGAAGTATGCGGGCCTAAGGGCTTTTTGAGCTTGACTCTTCAGGGCAAGCAAGACGAATCAACGCTGAAGCAGGCTGCCATCAGTCTGGCCACAAGAGCCATCGAGCGCCTCTAGACCGGGCACCCGCGAGAGGGAGAGAAATATGAAGAACCTTAAAAGCGATTTTGTCGCAGCATGCTTTGCGGGGATTGTGATCTCGCTTGCACTGCTCGGGCCATTGACGAGCCGGGCGCAAATCAGACGCGCTATTGACAATCCTGTGTACGAGGGTGAGGCGCTCGCAACATCAGGAAGAACTCTCGTGAGCGGGGGGACAGTGGCGCCGCAGTCGATGTCCGGTTTCGGACGGGGATGGAGTGGCAACGCTCAGCTCTTTTGGGGTGGCGGACAGCCCGGTGCCTTGCTCGATCTGATTCTGGATATTCCCGCCCGCGGCATCTATGCAGTGGAGTTACACATGACGCGCGCGCCCGACTTTGGGCAACTTCGCTTTCAGGTTGACGGGAAGGAGGTAGCTGCAACGTTCGAGGGTTATGCGCCGATGGTAGTGCCGAGTGGGCCAGTTCAGCTTGGGAGTTTCAATCTCGGGGCTGGGCCTCGAAAGGTGAGTTTAATGATCGTGGGCAAGAACGCGAAGGCCACCGGATACCTTGCCGGGATCGATTTCATACGCCTAACTCGGTTAGAGACAGTGGAAATGGTACGGAAACCGCCGTCGGGTGCGTCCACGGAGGCCATGACGTCGGCGGATCCTGGCAGTCTGGCGCGGCTCGGAATCCGAACCGCGCTGGAAATATGGGATGGCATTGGAACGGTTGATCATGCTGCGCTGACTTACGGAACAAACGCCTTGACCGAAGCCAACCGGAAGAACTGGCTCTGGTCATTCCAGTGGTCCACTACTGTGCCAGGCGCGAAGAGCGCCGTTCTGGTGGCGGCGACCCAAGCGCCTTCCACGTCCGACTCGCCATTAATGCCACCGGGTTTCGTCGGTCAGAAGCAGGTCCCGGACGGGGTGCCTCCCCCGGGTGTGACCCGCAAGTTTTTGGTCGATGTTGGCACGTGGATGCTCAAGGCACCACCCGACAGAGGCTCTGTGCCAGGTTCCCAACGCCTCTATATTCGAATCGTGTTGCTTGATGGCAACGGCCAGCCAGTGGGTCCCACAAGCCGGGCTGTTACGCTAATGCGGGGCAGGCCGCAGGCTCCGTTGACCGGAGTCTTCGCTGCGGTCGAAAAACTGAAGGCGGAGACCGAGGCCATGGTGGCGAAGGCGAGCGTCTTCGAAGTGAAGATACTCGCTCACAAGCCTGTGACTTTTCCTCTTGAGCACCGGTGGGGGTGCGTCAAAGTGCTGAAGAACCCGTACTACGGAATGATGAACCTGAACACGCCTGGGAGTTATCACCCCTTGGGCGCCTATAAGCCGGGGGGAGAATACTGCCCCGCGAAGGATCCGCAGTTTTATGAGAAGAGTACCTTTGACTGGGTACTCACCGGTTTAGGTGGCTGGGTTAAGGCTTATGAAGGACTGGCACACTACTATGACGAAGCCAAGAGCTATGTCGCGTCGAAATTTGCCGAAGCGGCACCCTGCGAGATGCTGGGCAAGAAGCTTGGCTCCGACTGCGAAGATGCACTGGCGCAACTTGCAGGAAATGCGATGTCTGCGGGCCTGGTAGCTGTGGGCGTGCCGCCAACCTTACCTGACCTGGCGGCGCTTGGGGACATCGCCGAGGGCAAGATCGTCGACGGGGCTGTGGACTACTCCTGCAAGGCGTTCGAGAGCCAGGGAGGAGTGTGCACGCCGGAGATGCGGCAGAAACTTGCCAAGCTTTATAAGGGAGCGCTCGACCAACTTCGCGCCGAGATCAAGCGCCAGGGCAAGGAGCCCGACTGCGGCATCAAGAAGACCGGCTTTCTGCCTATGCCTTGCTTCACCGACTATCAAGGCACGGACGTCAAACCCGCGGCAGGATCGATCTACGAGCCCTCCGTCGTCACTGTTCGGGTTACGCGAGTGAAGCCAGACCCGGACTTCGCGATGTCCGGCTGTAGTTTGTCTGTGAGTATGTATCTAAAGAATTACTTTCAGGGCGCAAAGCTCGGCGGAGTAACTGCCAAGCCCGGCCCGATCGAAGGCGACGCGTTTGTGCCCGCCACCAGCCCGATTCCGGGGCTGGCCCTTGGTAAGTCCGCGGACGTCAAATTGGTCTTTGCGCAAATAAAAGAGAGATTACCGCCTGGCATTTACGATCCCGTCTGGGGCTACGCCGGGTGGGTGTATCTCTACAACGGGGGCACAGGATCCTTGTCCGCCGGTTCCAGAAGCGACCAGGCTATCAAGTTTCCCAATGGACAGTTCGAGCGGATCGGCTGCAGCCAGGGCGATACGTTGCCAGTACAGATTCCGATGATTTCTTCACTGGCGTTGTTCCCTGGATCTCGTGAGGTTGATGAGAGTTGGCCCCTTCAGACTCTGTTCCTGCGATGAGGAGAAGCTGCCGAAGATCGGCGCGCGACTACAGCCTGAGGTAAAAAGGAAATTAGGCTTAATCAAGTGATCAGCAACATCTTGAAGAAGATCTCTACGATACAGTATACCCTCGTGCAAAATCTCAAATGATCAGGACAGCTCTCCAGGGGGCTGAATGAATGACTCAAGCGGCAGTAACGCTCGCCAGTTCACACTGGAGGTTTCAATTTGGATTTGCCGTTTGCCTCCTGCTTAAGCGCGAGTAGCCCTTTCAGTATTGTCAGCAGTGTACGCAGTAGCTCTTTATCTTTTGTATGGAGAAGGAAATTGCATAGCCGCAGTGCCTCCAACTGCTCTCGTGAATACCCTTCAACGCCTTTTCTCACTCTCTTGCCACGACCGGTAAACAGGTGATCCAGGATGCACCTTCCTGACAGGCTCACCGGGCATTGGTCCCTGGCCTCAAGAGGCGCCCCGGCGTCGAACAGTGCCGTCAGGGGAACTGCCAGGGCGCCGGCAATCTTCGTCAGGGTCGGAACAGTAGGCGTGAGCCGGCCGTTCTCGACGCGAGAGAGATACGAGACGGCCAGGCCGGTCGCCTCACCCAATTCCCGCTGGGTAATATGAGACTCCGATCGTAGCTGGTGGATTTTCCTGCCGACGCTCATCGTGCCCCTCCCTGGCGAGTTGCCGTTTGCGCCCGATTGTTTACAGAAAAGTCAATTTCATGTCAAGTCGTGGCTTGATTTCTAGTTTAATTGGGTTCTCAATCACCCTGAGACACAAGTCAGCAAAAAGGAAACCTTCAACAGCACTTTGTTGAGGAGCATCAACCTTGCGCTGTTGGCACCGTACAAACTCTATCTCCCCAGCGCAGACACGAATGGAGACGGACTTCCGGAGGGTCCTCCTGAACGAGCCTTTATGGTCACTAGCTCAGACACGCGCATTCCGCCGCCGGTAAAGTGACAAACGGGGTACGCAGGACTTGATCCAACGTCGGGTATTACCTCGGCGTTATGAGGATCGACTACGACCGATGCCTGTCCGTCCTGCGTTAGGCGAAGGACACCAATAAGGAGAAGGACCATGAGAAGAAAGACTTTATCATTCTGGTTGTTCCTGGCCCTGGCGATCGCTGCCATGGCGGCCGCCCCAGGCAGCCAGGGACAAAAAACTGTTCCCCGAGACATTAGCGGGGTAATGGACGGCAGGTTCACCTTCGAACCGACTGGCCCGGGAATCCTGGACTTCATCGCCCACGGCGATACTAAGGGCACAATGCGGCATCTTGGGTTGTCGAAGATGTACACGACGCATACGCTCGATGAGAACTTTTTGATCACCGGAACGTTCCGGATCGTGGCAGCTAACGGCGACGAGATTTACGGCACGTACACAGCCACCGCAGTAATCAACGAGGACTTCTCGGGCGCCCTCGGAGAGGCGACTTTAGAGATTGAGGGGGGAACGGGCCGGTTTGCGAATGCAAGCGGCATGATCGAAGCCACCTTCGTCGAGACATTCGACGACCCGACCTTCGCTGGAGCTAAAGTCACATGGACTCTAACAGGAACGGTCAACTACTGAGGGTTCGGGGCGAAGGGCGGGCAGCCAGCCGGGAGGGCATTTCAACCGTCGAACTTTAGGCTGACCAAGTAGTCGCGCCCGCAGCGCGGACCCAAGTTTCCAGCGCGCCAAGCCCGGCTTGGCGCTCTGAAAATGTCTCCATGAGACGGCAATCGTCAAGCGTTCTTGTTCGGTGGCGGCTCTTTCGTCCGGGCAGCGGACGACTGACAGTAGCCAAGCACTTCAGTGCTGGGTAAACGAGCAAAATCGATTCCTGAGCCCGTGAAGCGGGCGACTGAATTCATCCTCGATAACCTTCAACTTCAGCCGTCCGCTTCACGGACTGCAGCGCCTCCTCACCTCTGATCCCACGGATGAATCGGTGGGCTACTATCATTCGTCCACTGCGCGGACTGGTTCGTGTTCAAAAGATGGACCGACTCCCGAAGTTCCCAAGAGCCGAGCGTCCGCAAACCATCGCGGAGTTTCTGGTGGCGCTGTAACAGTTTCACGTACTGCAATTCATCAGGGCGGCCCGCCTTCGCCCGGACAATCTGCCTGATGGCGCTCTTTTCCTCTGTTGACCATCGTCGTAGATCTGGAACCATGGCCAGCACCAAAGCGAGATCCGCGAACACCCGATGTTGGGACGCGCTCAACTCTGTTGACTTGACTCCCAGTGTTCGTGCGACTGAAGTCACGAGCGCCTGGCGATGTTTTCGTTCTTCGCCGCCGGACTGCCGGGCAGGGAAGGCGAGGCGGCGCTGCACCGCAAGCCCGATGTTCGGCACACGGAAACGGTCCCATTCACCGGGATGCGGAGCCGATGGAGCTTCGTAGAGCAGGTGTCCTGCGGCTAGTTGACGCAGAATGCGCGCGGGAGTGAGATAGCCAGAGCGGTTAGCGAGTTTGCGTTCTTCTCGCGCAACCAGGCCTGCAACCTGAGCTTCGACCGGGCGGAAGCCGAGCTTGCGATAGAACCAGAACGCGCCGGCCTCGATACCCTCTTCGTTGTGGCTCCCGAGTTTATAAGGCTCAACGGAAAATACCGAGACGTGCAGATATTGACTTAGAAAGCGCAGCAGGCGCGCGTAGATCCACGCCGACTCGCCGTCCCGGAAAGTGTAGAAAAGATTAATGCCAACTTCTGTGCGTTCAAAGAGCGCGAGGGATTCGGCGTAACCGGCCGGAATACCGTTCTTGAGAATCAGCACTGCATGATAGCCGAGTAAAGACAGACGTCGCCCCGGCGGCAAACCCCAAACAACAAACTCAACCCCGCGACCGGCAGAAGCGCGCACGACATGGCGCGGGTCGCCGTAGGTGAATCCATAAAGCTCGCGATAACGCACGGTCATCATGTCACGGCCCAGGCCGACAAGTTTCTCTCCTTCGGCACGGGAAAGTTTCCTCAGCAGGAGTGGCAGCGGTTCCTCAAGCTCGCGATCGAGTGAAACATCCCCGCGCCGGATCAGCGGCCCATCGTGGTAGAAAATCTTGTTGACCCGCACCTGCATCCGCGTGCGCGTCGCCGGCGACTTACCGAGTTTCCAATGAACCCAGAGCTTGAGTGAGTCGAAAAGATTAGCTTTCGCTCTTTCGGGGATAGAGAGATTTTCGAAGTGGCCAAGCAGCCAGGCAAGATCAGTCTCAGCGGACTTTTTCGCAGCGCGAATCCATGCCAGATACGGAACCGGAGACACAACGTAAGCTCCGTCCTCAAACAGCGGCAAGCAACTCTTCAAAACGGAGACAAGCTGCGCGTCGTCCTCGTAACCGTCCCAATCAATCTCGACACGCGACGGGTAGTGCGCTGCGAGAGAGCGCACGATGTCATAGCCCCAGATGGCTGAGAACGCAGTGCCTGCGATGCCGGACACGGTCGGGTCGGTAAACGCCGAAACGTCTGCGCCCGAGGCGTCGAGGTGTGCGACGCGTTGGTGGAAATAAGCGAGCTGTTCTTCACTGGTTCGCCGTATTGCGGGGGTGTGCGGGTAAGCGCACAGGAAAAGCAGGATCTCGTGAAAACGAATTAAGGAGGCAGCATCCACAAAACGACGCCGGCCGAGTTGGCCCAGGAGCTTTTGCGCGCGCAGGCTGTCGCCCGGCTCGAAGCGGCGCGTTAGTCCCGTGAGCCTGTCGAGTAGGGCGTCAAGGGTGTTGTTTGGCAAGTCCTCTCCAGACATCCTGTTCTGATTCGACGCGAAGTTTCTACGCTACGATCGCGGTTGAGTCAACGATTAATGTTGTGACGCGTTAGAAGAAGATCGCGACGCGTAATGTTGTGATGAGTTTAGCCCGGCGTTTCAACGCGGGATCAGATCGAACACCCAAACCAACGTCGCGTTAGTGACGGCTGAGCAATGGCGTATTTCAGTCGTCGCTGACGCGATGAGGACGTTGTGTTGTTTCGGTCACCCCGCGGTTTGAGTCTGTCCCCTCTGCCATTTCTTTTCAACCACCTACCTCGAATTGGGTGTTGGTTCAGTTTGATGTGGCACGCGCATCTTTCGCGTGCGTCCATGGGAGGGAAGCCGATGCCACTTTTCAAACTGCATCGGTACTTCGAACTACGACCTGACCTCGGGGCTTGTGCGCTGCGTTAGACTATGAATAATAGTTCTGAATAATTGCGGACAGAGTCTTTATTAATTTGACGCCATGATGATTGGCCCAGGGGCTCCTATCAGGAAACGCCGTCGCTTCGCAGTGGGACTTTCGGGGCCCGGTTACGTGCGATAGGAAAGGAAAGCTCATGTTGGAAAGAAAGCATTCGTTAACATTAGTATTGCTCTTGATTTGCCTGGCCTGCCAGCTCCCGGCTTTCGCCCAGACCAGTAACAACAGACTGTCCCATTTGACGATCTACAGCGCCAACCTGGCCGAGTTCCTGGAAGAGCGGACCGTGGAATTGCAAGCGGGCTACAACACAATCGAATGGCGCAGTCTGATGCCCAAAGCGAATATCCGGACCGTGCGAGTGCTGGCCGAGGACGCCGAGGTCGTGCGCCAGGATGTGACATTCGATGGGCCACAAGTCAACAACGAGAAGTCTCCGGTTTTGCATTTGCTGATTCAGAACCGCGGCGCTGCGGCTCGCAAACGCGTGCTGGTTGACTACCTGGCGCCGAATATCTCCTGGCAGGGCGACTACTCTCTGGTGCTGGAACCGACGGCGAAAGATCAGCCGCCGACTGCCGCGATCCTGGATTCCTGGGTCTCACTTCACAACAACACCGGGGTGGATATCGGAGCGGGCACGGTTGATCTGGTGGCCGGCGAGATCGCGCTGCTCTCGGAAGACACGGATGCCCGCTATCGTCGTGATTACACGACGCAATCGAATAACATCGCTATCACTGAATCCGAGGGCGCCGGCGGTACGTCTTTTGCCGAAGGCAGTAGCTTGAGTGCTTTCTACCGCTTTACGCTAGGGAACAATATCGATCTGCACGCCAACTCGCTGGTCAGCCGTTTTCCGATCTTTCAGCGCGCCCGACTGAACATCGTCCAACGCAACGTTTTTGAGAATGCACACGATTTGCAAACGATGGGACGCGGCGGCTTCATTCTATTACCGCGCGGTTTGGAAGTGCGGTTGGTGGGGAAGAATACGGCGAGTGCGCCGATGGCCGCGGGTTTGGTGACGATCTACCAGCGCCAGCCGTCATTGACCCAGATCGTCGGCCAGGACCGTATTGCCTTCATCCCGCAGAATGGCGAGTTCAGTGTCAGCCAGGGTCTGTCGGCGACCCTCTTTGGCACCCGGCGCGTACTCGAACGCCGGGTCGTCAACTATTTTGATAAGGACGAAAACAAGAACCGCGACAAGCTGGTTACCAGGGTCGAAGTCGTTTTGGCCAATCGCGGATCACAGCCCGCCGAAGCATTCGTCCGGGAAGACATCGAGCGATACGAGGATAATCAATGGAAGATAGTCGAGAGTTCTATCCCCAGCGAAGGACTGGGAGCGAACACCATGCAGTTCAAAGCCAGCGTGCCGGCGGGCGGTAAAACTACTATCTTGTACACGGTTGAGTGTCAGTGAGCCGGAGGGCCCTAATTCCTGCAGACGGTTTCTGATTCTCTCTTTGGGAGAGTTGATCCTCGCGATCACCCGAAAGTTTGAGTCCTGGTTTTGGCGGCGACGTTCAAGCATCCAGGCGTGTCGCGTCCTCTGACGCTTCCAGCAGCGCCTGGAACCGCGGGTCAGCGCGCAGCGGATCGAGATCGGGGTCGTTTGTGGCCCAGTCCCGCGAAATTCCCTGTTCCACGGCGGCTTGCAAGCAGCCCAGCGCCTCGTCCAACCGGCCCAGCGCAGTGTAAACGCAAGCTGCGTTGTACTCGATAATCGCTTCCTCAGAGTCCACTGCTAACGCGTTCTTGACCCACTTTTCGGCGCGCTCCGGCTCGCCCATTTCAACCAACACGCCAGCACCCATGGTCCAGGCTCGCGTGTCGTCAGGATGTGAGCGGACCCGCGCCTTAACCGCCTCGATGCATTCGCGATTTGCGTTCCGCGCTTTGTCCATCTTGCCCATGCGTTTGTAGCACATGCCCATTAGGTACCATGAGTCGAAGGCTTCCGGCACAATTGCGCAGGCCTCCCGGTAATGCTCGGCGGCCTCGGCCACCTTGCCCCGCTCAAAATTCAGGCGCGCTGAGATATAGCGCGGTTCGTAAAGGTAGGGATCAAGTTCGATGGCCCGGCGCAGGTGGAATTCGGCCTGGTCGAACTCGCCTCGCAGAAACAGAGCCAACCCGCGTGAGGCATGAGCGTCGGCCAGTTCCGGTTCCAACTCCAGGGCCTTGGCACTGGCTTCGCCTGCTGCCGTCATTGCTTCCTCGCCCTTGCCAAAGTACAGCCTCAGGAACGAGTGACAATCGGCGATACCCGCATAGGCGCGCGCGTAGCGGGGATTGATTTCGATTGCCTGCGAGAAGAGCTGGAGCGCAACCTCGAAAGCCTTGCGCCGATGCTGGTGGATGAACTGGCGTCCCTGGAGGTAGAACTCATAGGCCTGCGCGTCAATCGCTGTGTGCGGCGCGGCGGACGGCGCAGTTCGTTTCGCCAGCGCCACCTTGAGGGCACGTGCAATTTGATCCGCGATCTCGTCTTCAACGGCGAAGATGTCTTTCATATCCCGATCAAAGCGATCGCCCCAAAGGCGATAGCCGTCTTTGACGCTGATGAGTTGCGCCGAGATGCGCACACGGTCGCCAACCCGGCGAACGCTGCCTTCCAAAACTGTGCTGACATTCAAGCGCGCGCCTATTTCCCTAATGTCCGCTGGCTGGTGCTTGAACTGAAACGCCGAGGTCCTCGAGGCTACGCGCAAATCCGGGATCCGCGTGAGCGCGCGCAGGATCTCCTCGGCGATGCCGTCACATAAGAACTCCTGATCTCTTTCTGCCGTCATGTCCTGAAAGGGCAGGACGGCGATGGAAGAACGCGTCGCGGCGGCCGGAAAGCGGCGGGTAATGGCGCCTGAATCGAGGGTCGCCTGCAGCTCAATGAGATCACGCACCATCGCGTCGATCCGCTCGTAGCGAAACTGCCGGTCCTTAGAGAGCGCCTTGTTGAGAATCTTTTCAAGCAGCGGCGAGACACCCGCACGTACAGCAGAGGCAGCCTGCGGCTCGTTGTTCAGGACCGAGGCGACTATGGTTTCCACGGGACCGGCGCCGAATGGCGCAACGCCGATTACCATCTGATATAGGACCACGCCCAGGGACCAGATGTCCGATCGCTCATCCACCGGGTCACCTGACAGTTGTTCCGGTGACATGTACGCCGGCGTCCCCACCACTGAGTCACGTTCGATGCCGGCCTCGCCACGCGACCGGGCGATGCCGAAGTCAAGAATCTTGACCGTGTCGTCATGAGTGATCATCAGGTTGGCTGGCTTAATATCCCGGTGAACGATCAACTGTTCGTGCGCGGCGGCCAGGCCACGACCCGCCTGCACGGCGATGGAGAGCGCCCGCTCGACCGCGATTGGGCCGCGGGCCAGGACACGGTCGAGGGTCTCGCCTTCGTAGTACGCCATGGCGATAAAGACCTCTCCCGCCAGCGTTTCATCGACTTCGAAGATGGTGCAGATGTTTGGGTGGTCCAGCAGAGCCGCGGCCTGCGCTTCTTTGAGCAACCGTGCCCGCATGGAAGCATCCGCGAGGGGACGAAGAAACTTCAACGCGGCGCGGCGTCCGAGCCGGAGATCTGTGCAGCGATACACCTCTCCCATGCCGCCGTAGCCAAGCAGCTCATGAACCTCGTAATGGGAAATCTTGTCGCCTGTCCGCGTAACCCCCGACACGATAAGGTCCTCCCTGGAAAAGGCGCGGCCTTAACCGAGATGCATTCTCGTGAATGGAATCATGCGACGGCGTGACGGTTGGTTGCAAGCGCCTGGCTCAGGGCAAGACTCAGGCACAAGGATCTTACCAGGACGCATTCGGGGAAGCTCTCTTTTCCAGAGACCAGCAGGACAGAAATCGGGCCAGAAGAAATCTGTCCACAAAGACTGCCAGGAGCACTCCGGCGCCGAACATCGCGAAGTCGAGCGGGTCAAAGGGCCGTCCCAACAAGGGCACTCCGAATGCTTGAGCTACCTCCGTAAGAGACGCGACGCCGAAAACAAGCATGGCCCTGGCGCGCCAATCTCTCAGGAGGCGAACGCGCATATTGTCCAGGCAGAGCAGAAAGTACATGCCAAAGGGAATGACTATGTCGGAGGAAGAGCCGTATTAAAACCTAATCAGTGAACCGTGCAGGTAAGTGCCTAATCGGAATAAGTGCATCAGTGCGATGAGGAGCAGGATGATAACCACTACCGCAGTCTTGCATTGGGCTGTTTTGCCTGAATCCGTGCTGGGACGCACTCTATCCATATTGTCGTTCCATTCTCTACGGGCGAAATCCACTGGACGATAGGTTTCGAGCGGTCGACCTGTAGGCCATCCAAGAGCGCCAGCGGCCAGTACAAAAGAGCAGCCCGAGCGTCATGCCACTATGCATCACAGCCAGGTACGATACTCGCTGATGGACGTCGTTCCGGGAGAGCGAATCATCGTCAACACAAAGGCGTTCACCCGCCGACGGACGAAAATGCGGCTCCGCTGACAAGCAGACCTCAATTCGGAAAACTGCGCACATTTTGGGTGATTGTGCGCAGAACCCTGAGGGCAATACAAATTCGCTTGAAGAAACTGGATAAAACTGACCTCAGGCTTCGCATAGCCCCGGTCCTTCGCGGCACCGAACCTGCATTTGTTTTCTTCGTTCGCCTGAGATCTGTCTCAGTCGTGGAGTAGAGCAACGCTCGTATGACTCTCCTTTTAAGTCATTGCGGCGGATTTCTCTGCTGCTGCTCAATGGTGCCTTAGGGGGAAGGAAAGTTTGCGGATGTTAAGTCGTCAATTGGAGGAATGACATGAAGGGTTTTGTGCAAGATATCGATGAGATTACTGTCAAAAACGAAGATTTTCGCCGGGTGCTTTACACGGCTAAAAACTGTCAGCTCGTAGTCATGGCGCTAAAACCGAGCGAGGAGATTGGCATGGAAGTTCACCATCTCGATCAGTTCTTTCGCGTGGAAGAAGGAACCGGAGAAGCCATTCTCAATGGCGTGCGCACGGCGATCAGCGCCGGCTTCGCCGTGCTGGTTCCTGCTGGGGCCAATCACAACATCATCAACACAGGCAATGTTACACTGAAGCTGTATACGCTTTACGCTCCACCGAACCATCGGGACCGCGTTGTTCACCACACCCGCGCCGAGGCCGAGGCAGATGATGAACACTTCGACGGTAAAACAACGGAATAGAGAAGTGTTGGCTTAAGGCGGAATAGCTATTTGCCAGTTATCATTGCAATGGAGGCGCAGCGTTTGGCGCGCGTGTCGCGAGGCCTTATCCTTTAGGCGTTTCAACCCAGGGGCCAAAGACGTTTCGATCTGACAGACAGAGGAATGGAATCTTTCAATGGATAAGATCACCGCGCGAGCGCGCGCACTTTTCATGCTGGGCCTGGCAATCGCGCTAGGCGGTTCGACCACGGTGACCAGTGCGCAGCATGGTTCCACCCCCGGTGGCGGCACAGTCATTGACGCAGGCGCCGTCATGAAGCTGCCGGCAAAAAAGGTAACGCGCCCCGCGCCCAGTAGCTCAAAACCTCGACCAACGACGCGCACGCCCCCGGTGGACAAGACGCAGCTGGCAGATGCGCTCAGCCTGGCTGACGATGCGCGTCAGGCTGAACGCTGGGAGGCCGCGCTGCGCGGCTATCAATTGGCGGCTAAACTCGCCCCGACCGACCCGCGACCATATCTTGGGCTTGGGCACGTCTATTACAAGCAGAAGAAATACACAGAGGCGGAACAGTCATATACGCGTGCGGCAACCCTGAGCCGCGGTGACAGCGAGCCCTATGCGCGGCTCGCCTTTACTTACACTGAATTGCAGCGTCTGGACGACGCGCTCACGGCGGCGCGCAAATCAGTAGCGGCGCAACCGGACAACTATTATGGCTATCTCGCGCTCGGCTACGTCTTTTCCCTGCGGCACAGTTACGCGGAAGCGGAAGTGGCCTATCGCAAGTCAGTGTCGCTGACGCCGCAGCCACTCCTCGTGCTGCAACAGGAGTTAGTTCGAATTCTGAGTGAGCAACGACGCTATGCCGATGCCGCCAAGGAAGCGAAGAAGGGAGTCGACATTGATCCCAAGGACTATTCAACGAGGTTCAGCTACGCGGTCATGCTGCAAAAGCTTGGCCAACTGGTGCCCGCGGCGGAACAATACCTGGAAGTCATAAAGTTGAATCCGAAAGATGGCGCGCCCAGATCGAACATCGGCCTGATCTACTACATGACTGAAAACTTCGCCGCTGCGCGCGAGCACTGGACCGCCGCGGTAGGTTTGGGCTCGACATATACTCCCGACCCCATCGGCCTGCTGATTCTTGACGGGCGTTTATCAGACGCTCGCACTCAGCTCGAAGAATACACACAAAAGAGTAACAGCGACGAAGATGGCTGGTTAATGCTGGGCGACGTTTATCGCGCCCTCGGCGATGATTCGCGAGCACGGGTAACCGACGCCCGAGCCGCTCAGATTGCTCCCGAGTACGTTGGGTTGCGACGTCCCGATCTGCGCAAACTGGCCCAGGGCAGTGCAACTGCTGGTAGCGAAGTTCTGAAGATTGACGAACAGGGCCGCACGACCTTGATGCTGGCCGCCGGAAAGGGCCGCGCGGATCTCATTCCCGGCATTGTAGCCGCCGGCGTAGATGTCAATGCGCGGGACAATGATGGTGATGGAGCTCTTTACTACGCCGCGACCAATGGTAGCCTGGATGCCGTCGATGCTTTGCTGAAGGCGGGTGCGGACGTTAACGCCGTCAATAAGAAAGGCCTCAGCGCTTTAATTGGTTCAGCGACCGAGGGACACGCGAATGTAGTCAAGTTCTTGTTAGCGAAAGGAGCTCGCCCCAACCAGGGCGATGTGGATGGGGACGATGCTCTAATTCTGGCGTCAGCGCTGGGTAAGACGGAAGTAATCGACGTGCTGTTAAAAGGGCGGGCAAATATTGATGTGCAAAACAAGAACGGAATTACGCCGCTGATGATTGCCGCGTTTCAGGGACACACGGCGGCGGTGCGATTGCTGCTCGCTCGTGGAGCAAATCTCAACCTCAGCTCGAAAAACGGAGCCACGGCTCTTACCCTGGCCCTGAACAAGAAACATACCGAGGTGGCTGAGATATTGAGAAAAGCAGGAGCACGGGAATAGCCGAGCAAGAGTGTATAAGAAAAGGCCTTGGGCGAGAAATTGTTTGCGCGACCACATCAAGCTGGTGTAAGGTGACGCTGCTCAACTCAATAAAATCCGGAATGTGCAAAAGCTCATACCTAAGAGCGCATTCCGCGGATGGTTATGAAGCTATCGAAAGCCTCGAAGGCCGTCTTGCTCAAGCGGACAATCGATCTTGGTGATTTGGATCGTTGGAACGCGCTTCCAATTCTTCTCGACGCCAGAAGCCGGCTCAAAAACTACTACAGCGCAAAGATTGGGATTAATTCCATTGAACGCCTTGAGGATTTCCGGCGTTTGGCGGGTCTGGAAGGAAAGGGACCTGTCAGGCTGAGTGACCTCCTCGGCTGTCGCCTCAATCCTCATTTTCTGCTCTGGGTTGTGCTGCGTTCGGAACTCATTCCGCCCAGTCTCCTGCACGGATGGGCAGTAAGCTTCTGCCAGGATTTTCATGAGCGATTGGCAAAGGATTCAGTCCCAATCGATTTTCGTTATCCCGCCATGCTCGAGGTCAAGAAGCGCTGGGCCGATCGCAGCGCCAGCCTCGGGGAGCTCTATCATGTGCAACGCGAGGCCAGCCGGTTATTGGTGGATGGCTCCCAAATGGGAGAACCTCGCGTCATCGCAGCTGCGAGTGCGGCGTTTGGGGCTCTGGATGAAGATCCCCGCGAAGCTCTACTCAAGGTGTTCAGGGCAGTCAACGAAGTGTATTCAGTCAAAACGGAAAACCAACGACGTCTGGCCTGGGTGAAGGAAAGTCTGTCATGAATGATTCGCGAGAGACCCTGGTCCTGCTTCACGCCTGGTCAATGCTTCAACTCAACTCGGACTAGCGCCATATGAAGATCCAATCGGAGTTCGTCCCCGTGGGGACGATTGTCGCCTACGGTGGAGAAGTCAAAGACCGGTACATCGAGTTGGAGAATGCCGGTTGGCTTGTCTGCGATGGTCGTGAGCTGGAACGTGGACATTACTCCGAACTATACGAGAGCATCCAATCTGCTTTTGGATCAGCTAACGAAGCACTCTTCAATTTGCCCGACCTGCGGGGCCTGTTCTTTCGCGTGGTGAGCGGCAATTCGAATGTCGACCCCGACGCTGCTGGGCGCGGACAACTGGCCGCAGGCAGCAATTCTGGCAACGCGGTGGGCTCGTATCAAAAGTACGCCACCGGAGTACCGAAGCTACCTTTTAGAGCGACGATTACCAACAATGTCATCGAGGATCGCAGCGTGGACCTGGGCTGCAATACATCGACCAGTGCCAGGCCTGGAGAACTCACTGCGGGCGGGAACACAACGGGAAGCGGCGGCGATCTTGAAACCCGGCCCAAGAACAAGTATGTCTACTTTCTGATCAAACACAGCCGGCTCGACAAGTACAAGGAAGAAGTTAGACTGCCGGTAGGCTGCATCATACCTTTCGCCGGCAGACCCAACCTTTCCATTGAGGCGCAGTTCATTCGATGCGACGGCGGAACAGTGCCGGGACCGGGCAAGTTCAAGGCGCTGTTTGAAGCTATCGGCGACGCGCACGGAAAAGTCGGCAACGACTTCGACCTACCCGATTATCGGGGCTACTTCTTGCGCGGTGTCGATACCCAGAGCGCTGAGTTTCGCCGCGATCCGGATGCCGAACTGCGAACTGCCCCATTTCCCAAAAGGCCCGCGGGCGATGGTGGCAATAGGGGAAACCGTGTCGGATCAGTTCAGGACGATGCTACTGCTTATCCCTTGACCCAGGGGTTCTTTACGAAGATTCCTCGGCTACCGTCGTCCGAGGGTAACCAGACGATCAACGGTCTGGAAAAGAAAGCTTACGAATGGAATGCGTCCTCAGTCGACTGTAAGGTGACGGAATCTGGCGGGGACACTGAAACTCGCCCGACGAACATCAGCGTAGATTGGTACATAAAGTTTGAAAGAGACTGAGATAAAAGTGTGAAGCAGGCCCAACGTGAGGAGTCGGTGTGATGTCGATTAGAACTGATTATTATCCGGTTGGGGCGGTGGCCCTGTTCGGTGGGACGCTGCCCGAAAATGGCGACTGGCTACTCTGTGACGGACGGGGCTTTAATACCAGCGATTACCCGGAACTGTTCACCGCGATCGACTATATCTACGGAGGTGATCCGGAGGCTGGCCTCTTCCAAATACCGGACTACCGCGGGCGTTTTCTGCGCGGCGCAGCGCATGAATCTCCCGTCGATCCGGATCGGACAAGAAGGGAAAGTCTCCATCCACGCAAGGAAAACAAGCCTGAGGGAATTGGCACAGTGCAGGAGTATGCAACGAAAGTGCCCAGCGGCAAGGACAAGGGATTCATCGCGAGGTTTGACCATCTTCCCATTAGTTCCAAATCGACCCACGGCGTGACCAAACCGGACAACACCGGCTATGGCAGCTCATCCACTGCGCTGCAAGATACCTGCACTTCAGGCGGCGACAAAGAGTCCCGCCCGATCAATATTTACCTCAATTGCTATATCAAAAGTCGTTCCTAGTCTCAATAGGCCGGACGGGTGCCTCCCGCTCGGGAAAACGGCGGAGTACAAACTGATGATCACCGACCCCTTTAACCATCCGACCACCCTCAACCACCGCGGCAAAGCGATGTACTTCGTTTCACGGCCGCGCAAAGCAAATCAGGGTGATGCCATCTACTATAACGTGCTTAATCCGAAACCGGAGTCGGCGGACCAAGCCGAAGATTGGGACGGCTACACCGAGCTGAAGTTTCCTTCTGAGATAAGTGTTGCCGGCGTGGACATCCTGCGGCTTGAGCGCGCGGTACTCAACCGGGAATTTTTCAGAGCGCTCACAGATCAGCAGTACATCTACATTTTTCGTGCTTCAAGCGATGCGCTTTATGTCAATCGTTATGTGCTGGTAGAACAGCCGAATGCCAATATCGAAGGTGAAACCAAGCTCGAGTTGCAGCCTGCTTGGGAAGTGCGCTTTCAGCGCAGCGGGAAACCCGACACGCCGTCCGGTACTAAAGACACGCAGAGTTTCTTCAATCTGGACGGCAAAGAGTTCATTGAACCGGTCATCGAGTTGCCCTTAGGCTGGCGAGACAGGAGACTCGATTTTTCAAAGGGATGGTTCGACGTCAGTCTCCTCCCAACCAACACCGCGGGAGTGTTGCGCTGGTTGTTTCTGGTGGCCGATCAGGAAACCGGTGCATTGTTGAGTTACTCCCTGGACCGTTCGAAGAACGGATGGTTCCAGTTTGCCAACCACCAGTTCGACGAGTCCAACAAGTTGATTCGCCCCGACATCGCGATGGGATTCCTGCAGGATGAGGCGCCGCTTCGCATAGCGGGACCGCCGGCCGTGGTCGTCTACAACAAACAGGAACCGGTCGAAGCCGCCGATTCTACCGTGCTGCGCCTACGCCAGGCCTATCGCTTGATGGCGTGTTGCCAGGTGAATACCGCCGCGAATTCCCCCAGGCTGGGGGTGCTGGATATCGCGATCGCCAATGACGGCAAGCTGGTTTATCCGCCCTGGCCCAACCAGACGGCGCCTGCTCCGGTCACTTTGGGGGCCATTCAACCGGCCTCCTACGGCTTACATTTCGACGGCCAGGCTTGGGTTTCACTCGGAGGGGAGGCCTTGACGCTCGGCGCCGCATTCACGCAGCAGATCTGGGTCTATTCCTCCATCGGTGACGTAGATGCCCATACGATTGTCGGAGGCGAAGGTGCGTCCCTTAAGCCGGCGGAGCGCCCACCTTCCATTTGGATCAAGGACCGTTTTCGGATTGGTATCGGGTTCGGTACCGGGACTGATTTTCTGAGCGCCGAAACGGTGGACAACGTACTGAATTCGAATTCCTGGAACAACGTCATCGCGATTTTCGAAAACGGCCGCTACACCTTATTGGTCAACGGAGCACGCGTCGCGCTTAAAGAACACAATTTCGCAGCCCCAGGCACCTTCCCGATCGATGGAATTGGGGGACGTTCCCAGGGAGCATTTCTGGGGGAACTGGCGGAACTGAGAATCTGGAGTGCGGCGCGCGAGGATCTGGCGTTGAAATATCTTTACCAGCGGATTCCCGACGACGAAATCGGCACAATGCCCGATTTGCAGGCCTATTACCGTCTGGACGAGGGAAAGGGGACAAAGATCGAAAACCTTGTGCCGGCGAGTAAGCGTCCTGGTGCGCTCCATGGAGCACAATGGAAGTCGATGACCACCCCTTTGCAGGCCAAGTCAACACCCCATGCCTATATCGATCCCAGAGGATTGACCTTCTACGGGGGGTATATCCAACCGGGAAGTGATCAGCGCTTTCCAGAATTCGGCGGGCTTGCCGACGGCTCGAGGCCAAATCTGCTGAGCAGCGCCGATGGCTACCTGCACCTCTATTATCAAGGGACCAACCATCAATTTCTGGTGGCCCACTACGACACCTCCAGTGACCGAGCCCATTACGGCGTCAAGTGGATCGCCGGCGTGTCCAGTCCCGACAAGCCACAACGAGGTTACCTGGTCTTCTCGTCGCGCCAGACCGGTGTCGTGTTCAATCGGGGAACGATCAAGTTCACTTCCAGCCCGGGCGGATTGTGGAAGCTGTCGCTCAACGATGGTCAGGACGGAAAGGAAACCTGGAATGGGTTGCCGCCGACGGTAAAATACATCGCGGCAGTTCTGAGCGGACAATCAGTGGACGACCCGGCGGATCGCCGCTTACTGATCGGCGAACGAGTTTTCTACGATTACGCCGGTCAGCGTCGACTCGGATTTCAACCGGTAGGGGATCCGTTGCAGCATGGGATGCTCCAGCTCGTGAGCAGGAATAAGGACAGTTATGTTTTCCGTGAGATAGATGTCGAGCCCGACAGCGGAGGCAAAACCTGCGCGGTCCGTCTCACGATTGCTTACGAAAAAGGCGAAGGTTCGAATACCTTTTCGAAAACGCTCCTCAATGTGCCGGTCGGAGCCCTGGATTTCGCCGACACGATTAACGGCGTCTCGACCAGCTACGACTATGCAGATCAGGCCAATGCGGCCAGTGGTGGGGCGTCCTTTTACGAGATTCCTGCCGGCGGTCCAAGCTTTCTTGCGATTGCGGACCCAACGGTGACGCAGATGGCGATGGAGATTTCCCCTGCCACCAAGGATCCCAGAACTTGCTGCGATGTGAAAATTGAACTGAGCCTCACGACCGGCGGACTCGCAGCGGACTGGACGAACGTCTCCCGGAAACCGGAGGAGTTCGTGGCTGCCATCCGAGATAGCAAGGAGGATCCCCAGAAACAGGTTGCGGAGCATCTGCGATTTTTCCTGAAGAGCGCCGCCGGAATGGTTGAGGATGGCTTCGTCAACGAGGAGGCGGCTCTCTACGCGGCTACTTCGTTTGTGGACGTGTTTTCGCTGAACGCCAATGGGAAGATCGGAAAATTCACGTTGCAGCTGGGGAAGATCCAATCGATTGACGAAAACGACAACTCGAGAAAACTGGGCGTTGGCTCGCTGCTGTTCGCGGTCTACAACGGTCGCCCCGCAGACAACGGTTTCCCGGAGATTATTGATAGCGTGGGAGGAGAACCAATCGACGCGGAACTACTGCAACCGGGGCGTGACGGGGGATGGATCGCCGAGTCGCCACGTGGAGCGGTCGCCATAAATTCTGAGCGTTCGCTGGTCGAAATTCCGCCCAATACCGCCGTCAACAAGCCGCTCGCAGTTAGCGGTAGTCTCACCCTGGAGACCTGGTCAAAGCCGCAGCCTCCTACCAAATCGCAAAAGGCGCTGAGTGTTCCTTATTCAAGGCTCATTCACGCGAATCTCGACTCGGGGGATGACGGCAGCAAGTACCTAATGGGAACGAACTACAGCGCGGCTTTGCAGTTTCTTTGGGCACAGGAGCGCGGCGCGGGGAAGATCGAAATCGACGACAATGCGATTTTGAACAACAGGAATTGGCTCTTTCCCAGTGCCAATTACAGCGTCAGCGTTTATGTCAAAGCGGATCTGTCCACCGCGGCGAGAGCGCCGGGGCGCGTCTTCGAAATTGTGCCACTCCTCCAGGGTTTTCCAACCCAGCGTCTCACTGTCTCAGGCGCAGGGGTGTTGTCTCTCGATGTAACCCAAAACGGAAACACAACGCCTCATCCCCTGAATCAAAAGCTGAACTCCGAAACCTGGACCATGGTCACCATCTCGCGGGAAGGAACGACGATCCACACCTATGTGGATGGTGTCCCCGATATCGCGTTTTCCATCAGTGATTATCCCGGCATGCCGATGCATCACCGGCTTTTGGTAGGCGACAACGGCCAGACCAGTCCTTTTCAAATGCAACTCAATCAATTCGCCGTGTGGCAGCGGCCGCTGGGCCCCGCCGATGTGAAGAGCCGCTTCAACCTGGCCTTGCCGGTGGATGACGAAAGCCTGATCCTGCTGTGGCGGATGGACACCTACAGCGCCGATGACAAGATCGTCAATGATGCGCTCCAGTCCGGGGCCGACTATGACGCGCAGGTCAAGGGATTCTATTCGTGGCAATTCCCGGGAGTATTCCTGCAGGCCTTCGCGGCGGTCCGCAATCACGGCGTCTCAACGCGTGGCGCCCTGCTGGCCAGCGGAGTCTGGAACCAGGTTTGTGCGGTTTACGAAGCCCATTGGGGAGTACAGTTATCTGAACAGGCTTTCGGGGACTGTGGCGACGAAGACAATCTGAACATGGAAACGGCTCTCAGCCTGGAGGCGTGGATCAAACAGAAGAAGCAGGTCGTCGGGGCAAATCAGGTCCTGTTCAGCAAATTCGACGTTAAGCCAGGGGCACAATGCTACGAGGTTGGCGTTAATGGCAACAATCGGCCCTACCTGCAACTGCGCCTCAAGGGACGCAAACGGCTGATTCTCGCTGACGACAAAATCAAGCAGGTAGATGTCGCTGAGAAAGATCTCTATTTCACCGTTGCCGGCACCAGGGCCATTCTTCCTGCTCGGGACTACTACGTTTGTGCAACCGCGTCGATCACCAGCGAAGTAAAAGAAGTAGTCGTCGCAACGAGAACGGAGAAGATGAACGTCTACACCCTGCAGGTTCAAATCTATGTAGACGGAGAACCGAGTGGCGCGCCCTTCGTTTCTCCGGATATGTACGGTGCGGTGACGATCAATCAGTCGAGCGTGCCAGCCAACATCGGTCGTACCAAGCCAACCGCTCCGCCTGCGGAACAGAGCTACTACGATGGCCAGTTGTCGGACCTGCGATTGTGGAACCGGGCCCTCAGTGGCGACGACGTGAAAAGCAACTTCCAGTCAGTGGCCCAGGAAATCAAGGGAGAAGGTTTGGTTTCCGCCTGGTATTTTCGCGAGCAGGAGGGCCGAGTCGCCTTTGACAGCGAGTCCGAAAACAACGCCACCCTTAGTAACCGCGACCTTTGGATTCCGTATCACGGTAGCGCGGTCTTGCGCCTGGTGCTCAACGGTCAGGAGGCGCCCCTGCTGAAACGACAGCCATCCGATTTCGCCGGCTATGAACAGACGCAGATTTGCTTCGGCGGCATGCGCAACGAAAACGGGGCTTATCGAAATACTTTCATCGGAAAGTTGGACGAATTCAGGGTCTGGGCAGAGGTCCGCACTTTGGATCAAATCCGCGATAACAAGGAGCGGTTCCAGGCCGGAAACGAAAAGAATCTAGTCGGCTATTGGCGCTTCAACGCACATTCGGGCGACATCATTGTCGACGACACCGGGCTGGGCAACAATGGGCGCTTTGCAGCCTTCGAAGCCGATGATCTACCTGTGTGGCAAGGGTCGGAAGCGCCGATCAGCAACGAAGCCGGAATCGTGCTCAATGCGTTGGGAGGCATAGAGACACGGTTTCTTACCCGCATCAGCGCCGGACCTGCGGTGGTGGAATACGCCGACACGCAACTGGACTATCGCAAGGAAGCCTTCAGCATTTACAAACGTTGTTATATCTACCTCGATCAAAACGGAATCGTCCAGGAAGACACGAGCTTCAAAGTGGGCGACCTGAGCCGCGTCTATCTCGGTCAAGTGCAAAGCAAGCCCTCGTTGATTGGTTACATCGAAGGCGCGCCGCCGCTGCCCAGCGAGAACCTGACGCGGCCCTATTACGAGAGTGCCACGGCGTATACCAATTACAATAATATCGCTACCGTGTTACTCAGCGAAGCGGACAACACGTCGGTGGCTTTCTCATCCACTCGGCAGTCCGGTTCGCAACTCGCATTCGGGATCAAGGGAGGGTTCGCCCTGGGAAGCAAAGTCGCGGCGGGCGCTGTTTTCGTAATGGGACGTCTGGCGGATGCTTCTTTTTCCATCGGGCCAGCCTCGGACATCAACTGGAGCACTTCCGAAAGTACGGACACCGGCATCACCTATGGACTGACCACAACCAGTGTCAATTCACTGGCCAATTCCGGCGACTGGGAAGCGCTGGACAGCACCTACTATCTGAAAACCGGACAACGACGCTACCTGCCAGCCAACACCGGATATGCTTTGGTCAAGTCGATGACCGCCGACATGTATGCGCTCTACCTCAAAACTACCGGATCGATGGTGGGATTCTCCATTGTACCCAACCTCGATATTCCGGCGGACAATAACATCATTTACTTTCCGATCGATCCCGGCTACACGAAGAATGGAAGCCTCGACGGGCGAGTAGGATTGCAGGCCGACCCGGATTTGCGCGGCGATCAGCAAAGCTACTTTCAACCGGTGGAGGCCTACAGCCTCAAGCGCCGGATCGAAAAAGAAGAGCAGGAGATGCTTGCCTACTACGAGCAGTTCAATGCCGTCGAACGCGGTCAGGCCCAGGAGGACGACCTTTCCGAAACCATCGGGGACAACCCGGTCTTCGACTTCGCCGGCGACAAGCCCCGGCTCAACATGGTCAACCAGTATGTCTGGACGGCGGCCGGCGGCTTTTTCGCGGAAAAAGAAAGCGCTACTGCAGTGAGACAGGAATCCCACAGCGGTGTGTACAGTTTTAAGTGGAATCTCGGTTTTACAACTGCGGGCAAATTCCTGTTCGGGGGGCCGGGAATTACGACCGGGTTCTATTTCGACGCAAGCCTGCTGGGGGGCACGCAATGGACCATCACGGTCAAAAAAACCAAAACCGAATCAAAATCGTTTTCGCTGGACGTCAGCGCCAATCCAGACGGATTTCTCAGGCGCTATCAACAGAAGGACGGAAAGACGCTGTACTCGGAAAAGAGCGTGCCGGGGAAAGTCGACACGTACCGCTTCTTCAGTTTCTACCTTAGTCCCGAGGAAGAGCACTTCGATCACTTTTTCTCCAAGGTGGTTGACAAGCAATGGCTTAAGTTATCCGACGACCCGCGGGCGGCGGCTCTGCGCGAGGCGCAAAGCAATCCCAATCCGCCCTGGCGCATCCTGCACCGGGTCACCTTCGTGAGCCGCATTCCGCCCGAATTCCAGGTATTTCCCCTCGACACACAGGCGCCGGACACCAGCGTGCCGCCCAACCTCGTGGCCAATGAGCTGTTGCTGCGCATGGTTGGTGCTCGCATCGGGGCCTCTGATCCAAGCTCTGCCATCATTGGCCAGGCGGTGCGCGATGTGCTCGCGAAGGATTTGGTGAAGACCATTCCCTGGTGGCAGGCGTTCCTGGACTCTGCTGGCGTCGACAACTCACCCGCGAGTCTGCTGCTCGGCGATCTGACTCGGGACATGATCGCCTATCTCATCAACTACTACGAGACCAAACCTTCGGACTTGGACCAGACGGTGTAACCAGCTTTCCCTGGGTCTCAACCCTCATGTCGCTTGAAGCCTGCCTGCCGAATGTCGCACAGGCCTGGTCTGGCTCTGGCGCGTGTTAGTCCAAAGTAGTAATGTCCCCTTTGTCACAAGTTGAAATGTCCCCTTTTCCATTCCGAAGAATGGACTTCAGGGCAAAAGAGACTAAAAAAGAGAGCCAGGGAAATTTGACCGCTTCCTTTCGACGATGCCGCAGAAAAAACTCCTGAGATTGCTTCGTGTTGTCGCAGTTCTGATTCTTATTTTTGCCGCCGCATTCCTGGTCTGGTGGTTCATGATTCGACAGGCTCCGCTCCCCGGAAACATCATTGCCCTTAGTGGCCGGATCGAGGCCGACGATTCAGTCGTGGCTGCTAAAACTGCCGGCCGCATTCGCGAAATACGAGTGCGCGAAGGCGACTCAATGAAAGCCGGTGAAGTAATTGCCATTCTTGATGACGAGCAAGCTACGGCGCGTGAACAACAGGCGCGCTCGGCCGCCGAAACAGCGCAAACAAAAGTAACGCGGTCCCAGCAACAGATTTCAATCCTCCAGGAGCAACTTAAGCAGGCGCAGATTACGGTCGAGCAGTCCCGTCAGGATGCTGAAGGACGAGTGAAGCAGGCAGAGGCGCAGCTGGCGAGCGCCGAAGCGAATCTTTCACAGGCCCAAGCCGCTTACGAACAAGCGCGTTATGACGCCGAGAGATTCGCGGCGCTGGCGAAATCCGGAGACGTCTCGGATCGTCAGCGCGAACAGGCGCGTACGGCTGCCGCAAGCCAGGCGGCCGTGGTCGAGTCGGTCAAGAAACAGGTGGCGGCGGCTCGCGGAGCGCTGGCCACAGCCCGGGCCAACCTTGCTAATCCGGCGCTTCGTTCCTCTCAGGCCGCGGCGATTCAAAAGCAAATCTCCCAGGCTCAATCAGACATCCAGGCGGCCCAGTCTGATGCCGAGCGCGTGCAGGGACAATTGCGAGAAGCGCAGGCCAACCGCGGCGATCTCACTATCCTCGCTCCATTTGACGGTACCATCACCACGCGCAGCGCCGAGCCTGGCGAAGTGGTCACTCCCGGAGCGCCGATTGTCACCATGGTCGATCTGAACAAAATCTATTTGCGTGGTTTTGTTCCGGAAGGCGATATCGGCCGCGTAAAGTTAAACCAGGCCGCGCGTGTCTATCTTGATTCCGATCCCCAACATCCGGTCGACGCGGTTGTCTCTCGTATAGACCCTGCAGCATCGTTTACTCCGGAGAATACTTACTTTCGCGACGATCGCGTGAAGCAGGTTGTTGGCGTCAAGCTGCAGATCACCAATCCGGTCGGAGCAGCCAAGCCGGGCATGCCCGCTGATGGCGAGATCCTTGTTGAAGGCAACGCCTGGCCGAAGGACACCGGAAGACGATGAGCCATTTGCTAGTTGCCATTCGTCATTTTTCTTTGCCATCGGTTCCGTAGATGCCCTTAGAAAGGGTTCGAAATATTATCAAGCCGGCACAAGCGCGCGTGGAGTCTGTCTGGCCGAAAACTGATAGATGCTAAATGACAATTGAAAAATGGATCCCTTGCCACCATTAGAAGGCAGCTCCCGAAAAGTCAGCCGCGCGCCGGAAGAGCCAGGCTCAGCCACAGCTATCTCGGTTCGACATCTGCGCAAGAGCTACGGCAAGGTGGAAGCGGTCCAAGGCATCGATCTAGAGGTCAAGGCGGGTGAGATCTTCGGCCTGATTGGCCCGGACGGCGCCGGCAAGACCTCGACCTTTCAGATTCTCGGCGGCGTCATGCAAGCGACTGCGGGCGAGGCGCTCATGTTTGGTCGCTCGGCGCGTGTGGCGCGTTCGTACGTCGGTTACCTGACCCAGGTATTCAGTCTCTATCACGACTTGAGCGTGGCTGAGAATCTGCGCTACATGGGCCAGTTGCGCCGGTTATCCAACGCCGAGATCGAAAGTCGCGGCCGGCGATATCTTGGCATGTTCGATATGGATCGTTTCCAGGATCGGCTGGCGGGCAAACTCAGTGGCGGCATGAAACAGAAGCTCTCGCTGGCGTGCGCCCTGATCATCGAGCCAAAGATTTTGCTCCTGGATGAACCTACCACCGGTGTCGATCCGGTTTCGCGGCGCGAGTTCTGGGATGCCCTCGCGGACCTCTCCAGCCAGGGGATGACGATCGTGATAGCCACGCCGTACCTTGATGAAGCTGAACGCTGTACGCGCGTAGCCTTGATGCACGAGGGCCGTATTTTCCAATCGGGCACACCTCGCGAACTGCGCGACAACCTGGGGCTGCAGCGGCTGGTAGTGAGCGCGGCGCAGCTCAGTCGCGCCGAGGATCTGCTTGACGCAACCAAAGGCATCGACGACGCGCAGCGGTTCGGTGATCGTCTCGACGTAATGGTGGCCGACGCCAGCCGCGGCGAGCGAGTGGTCCGTGAAACTCTGACAGGGGCGGGGATTGAGATTCAGGAAATTATGGTCGAGCCGCCGACCCTCGAGAACACTTTTGTGGCCTTGTTGCGCCATGTTGAAGACGAGGTAAGGGCCGCACCCTTTCCCATGAAGCGCAAATTTCGCGAGCGGGCACCCGACGCGTTGGCGATTGGCGCCCGCGATCTCAGTAAAAGCTTCGGAGATTTTGTAGCTGTCAGGAATATCAACCTGGAAGTGAAGTACGGCGAAATCTACGGCTTGCTGGGCGCGAACGGGGCGGGGAAAACCACCACCATCAAGATGCTGTGTGGCCTCCTGGAACCAACGAGCGGCGAGGCGGAACTTGCGGGCGAAACCGGATCGTTGCGCTCGAGTTCAGTCAGGCAGCGGATCGGTTATATGTCGCAGAAATTTTCTCTCTATGACGATCTGACAATTGATGAAAACCTCGACTTCTTTGCCGGGGTCTACCAAGTCCCATTGGCTGAGCGCCCGGAAAAAAAGGCGTGGGTGTTATCGTTTTCCGGCTTGCAGGGGCGCGGCAGCCAGATGACCGGCAGTTTACCTGGCGGTTGGAAGCAGCGGGTCGCCTTTGGGGCGGCAGTAACGCACGAACCCAGTGTGCTCTTTCTTGATGAACCGACTTCTGGCGTCGACCCTTTGGCACGGCGCGCCTTCTGGAAAATGATCAACAGCTTTGCCGATCGAGGCATGGCGATCCTGGTCACGACACATTATTTGGAGGAGGCCGAGCAATGCAATCGTCTCGGGTTGATGGTTGCCGGCGAGTTAGTGGCCCAGGGCACGCCGTCGGGTTTGAAAACTGCACAGAAAGGACACTTGATCGAATTTCTTACGGACGCGCCGCAACGCGCCAATAACCTGCTGAAGCAGGAGATGGAACGCTGGCGCGTCTCTCTGTTTGGCGATCGCCTGCATGTGATTGTAGACGAGGACCCTCAGACCGGCATTGAACGCATCACTAAACGCCTGGGGGAAGCGGGTATCACCGTAAGTCGCGCGCAACTGAGAACGTTTTCCCTTGAAGATGTCTTCATCGCCGAGGTCGAACAAGCTCGCCTTCAGGGCAAGGTGAGCGCGGAAGCGTAATTCGAGGAAGTAATGAAACGAATTCTTGCCCAGGTACGAAAAGAACTTACGCAGCTGACGCGCGATCCGTTGACACTGGCTCTGGCGCTGGTGCTGCCGGTCGTGCTGCTGCTGCTGCTGAGCAAAGCAACGTCGCTTTCTGTGACAGACATTCCCCTCGTCATCCAGGATTTGGACAAAACTCCGATGTCGCGACGCTATATCGAGGCGATCAGTACTTCACTGTCATTTAAGATAAGCGCGCTGCCTCCGGAGGTGTCGCCCGAATATGCGCTGGATCACGGCCTGGCGAGGGGGGCAGTGATCATTGCCCCCGGATTCGAGCGCGATCTGGGACGAGGGCAAAATACGGAGGTCCAGTGGCTAATCGACGGCACTGACGCCAACACGGCAAACGTCATGCGCGGTAAAGCCGCGGCTATTACACAGGCGTTCACTGCACAATTGCAACCAGTGGCGCGGAGCCCGGCTATCAAACCGCAACTTCGTTACTGGTTCAATCCGGGCCGATCAGACATCGCGTACTTTGGACCGGGCGTGCTGGCCTTCGGCATGGCGATGTTTCCGCCGTTACTGGCAGCGCTGGCGCTCTCGCGCGAGGGCGAGTTGAAGACCATCCTGCAAGTCTACGTCTCGAGCATCACGGCCTTTGAGTACTTGCTGGGAAAAGTGATTGCTTACACGATGGTGGCCTGGGCGGAATGGATTGGCGGAATGATTGTGCTGTTCCTGGTCTTCGGACTCAGGCTTGCAGGCGATCCGACGCCGTTGCTGGTTACGACTTTCTTCTACCTGCTTTGCCAGGTCTGCTTTGGAACAATGCTGGGGGCGACCATTCCGAATCAAGCCGCGGCGATCCAGGCGGCGCAATTGGGCGGCTTTCTGATGTCGTTTTTACTGGCTGGCTTCATATTTCCCGTGGCCAATATTCCGCAGCCGTTACGGTTTCTGGCGAACTTCGTGCCGATGCGCTACTACCTGGAAGTGATCCGCGATGCGTTTGTGCGTGGCGGCGGGTGGCCGGGCGTTTGGCATGCGCCAATTATCCTGGCTCTGTTGGGCACATTCTTTTTCTGGCGAGCATGGAGTGGGATGAAGGACATGCAGGTGAAAGCCTGAGCATTTTCCATTCGTCATTTGACAGGTGTCATTTGTTATTGCCAGAGAGTTGATAATGTTGTCAGTGGTCAGTGGTCAGTAGTCAGTGGTCAGTAGTCAGTGGTCAGAGGTCAGAGGTCAGAGGTCAGAGGTCAGTGGTTAGCTTTTAGTTGTCAGCTGTTAGTTGTCAGAATACGAAAGAGCCGATTCCTGCGAGGAGCCCGCTCTTCAATGACAAATGAGAAATGTCCAATCTCAAATGGAAAATGATCTCAAAGACTCATGCGCCTGCTAAACCAAATCCTAAACCTGCGGCTCTGGTCCCTGTCGGTAAAAGAGTTTCACCAAATCAGGCGCAACCGGCGCTTAGTGGTCATGCTGATCATTCCGCCAACCCTGAACATCGTACTGTTTGGGCTGGCCCTGAATCCGAAATTCGAAAATTTGCGACTCGGTGTGGTCGACTATAGCCGGACCGCCGAAAGCCGCGAACTCGTCTCGGCTTTCGGCGAAGGGTTGGTTTTTGAGAGTAGGGGCTACTACGCCGGACCCGATGAGTTGGGTCAAGCCATCAGCCGCGGAGAACTCGACGCCGGCCTTGTGATATCGCGGGATTTTGCGGAGAAACGCGCGCGGCGCGAGACCGCGGAAGTGCAATTGTTAGTCGATGCTGTCAATGCGAACACTGCCACAATAGCCGGCGGTTATGCGGCTCGCATAATCGCCAGCCTCAATCAAAAGATCGCTGCTGCGCAACCGCCACGTTCTCAACCGAGTGGTGACCCGGGCCTAGCGCTGAACACAAACAATCCTGTTGCGGCGCACGCGTCGGTAACTCCGCGCCTGACGTTGCTCTACAATCCCGGCCTCAGGGGCGCATGGTTTATCACTACCGGCATGATTGGCCTGCTGCTGGTGTTGCAGGGATCGGTTGTGTCTTCAGCCTCGCTGGTGCGCGAGAAAGAGGTTGGGACAATCGAGCAATTACTGATGACGCCCGCCGAAAGCTCCGAGATCATTATCGCCAAGGTTGTGCCAATCTTCCTGCTGCTGGCTCTCGACATCGGACTGGCGCTGTTAGTCTCGCGTCTGGCTTTCGGCGTCCCGATGCGTGGCAGCCTGCTGTTGTTTTTTCTAGCTGCGTCGTTATGTGTCCTCTGCGGTATTGGCCTGGGGATGATGATCGCGACCTTTACGCGAACTCAGCAACAAGCGCAGCTGATGGGCTTTTTTACCAATCCGCCGCTGGCTATTCTTTCAGGTGCGACGACGCCCATCGAGGCCATGCCGCCTTGGCTGCAACCGGTAACCGCCATTAATCCAGTCAAACATTTTGCGATCATCGCACGCGGCATAATGTTGAAAGGAAACGGCGTGGACGTGCTCTATCCGCAACTGCTGGCGCTGGCCGCAATTGCCGCGGTGATGGTGTCCGTCAGCGCCTGGCGCTTTCGCAAACAACTGGGATAAATTCCGTCCTTCCAGGCTTGTGATCAGCGTAGCTCAAATGGACAATGAAAAGTGGCAAATAAATGGAAATGGGCCTCTTCAAGAGTGAGACGGCAAATCATACCAAGGAGAAGTACTCTTCCTCTTTGATCTGGTTCTTGAGAAAGCGTGCGCGTGACAGTATATCTCGGACATCGGCAGTCATCTGCGGGTGACCGCAAGCATAAGCGACGGAGTTACGGTGATCGAAACCGAGCTGGTCGGCGTGCTTGCGCAAGACATCCTCGACCCGACCAGTCTCACCCTTCCAGTTCGGTTCTGCCCATGGCCGGCTGATCGTCGGTATGTAGGTGAGCCATCCCGCGCGTGACAGCTCTTCGAGTTCGGCGAGATACGGACCAAAGTCTAGCGAATGGCTGGCGCCATGGATTACTAGAAACTGGTCGGCCGGCTTTCCTCCCTGCTCCCGATCAAGCTTTTGTGTTCTCAGAATACTGACAAACGGCGCTACTCCGGTGACGGTGGCCAGCATCAAGTGACGTTTGGCGCCCGCATCCAGCGTCAATTGCCCCACGACGCGCCGGCGGACCTGAATGGTTGAACCCAACTTCAGCTCCCACAATTTTGGTGTAAAAGTTCCGCCTGGTACCAATTCGACAAACAGCTCAAGGAGGCGCTCATGAGGCGACGAGACAATCGAGTAGGGACGTTCGATCACGTCTGGCCCAGTGCCGATGCCAATGGTTGCGAACTGCCCGGCGGCAAATGAGAGTCGCTCGGCCAGACTGAAACGGAGCACCACCAGACTGGCTGATACGTCCGTCCTGGCCACTAGTTCCGCCGAGCAATGATGTATTTGCGCCATAAGGCCACCGGAACGGGCCGCAGACTTGCGCGGATTACGATTCCGAGTCAGAAGCTGATATCAAATCTGTTCCAGCGCGGTCTGCAGGTCGCTGATGATGTCGTGCCAGTCCTCGAGGCCGATTGAAAGACGGATCCCGCCGGGCTGCAGACCGCGGGCGTGTTTCACTTCGGGCGGCAGGGCCGAGTGCGTCATTGAATAAGGTTCTTCGATCAGTGTGCGAATCTGTCCGAGGCTGACGGCCAACGTAACACTATAGGCATGATTGGCAATGTAATCCATGAAACGATCGGCTGCTGCCGTAGCCGCCTTCTCCTCACCCTTCAGTACAAAATAGACCATGCTTCCCGGGGCGAATTTTCCGTCATAACTGGTCATCTGACGGCGCGCGAGGTCATGCTGTGGAAACGTTTCCAGACCCGGATAATGAACAGAGGCAACCTTGGGATGCTGCTCGAGAAACTGGGCCACCTTGTTCGCCGATTTCTGTTGATTCACCATGCGGGTGGCGAGCGTAGGTAAGCCGTAGACGAGGATGGACCAGGCGCTTCTCGACGAAAGCACGCCGCCAAAGTCTTTGCGATACATCAGGAGCGGTGCGTGAAACTTGCGTGGCCCAATCACCACGCCACCCATATCCGTGCCAAAGCCGCCGATGTCTTTTGTCAGGCTGTGAGCAACCAGATCCGCCCCGAGCGCGAGTGGCCGTTGGCAGTAAGGGGTGGCGAAAGTATTATCGACGATCAGCAGCAACCGGTCTTTCTCTGTTGCGCCCGGTCGCGCCTCATCCATCCAGCGCCGCACCAGTGCAATATCGATTAGATCCAGCGTGGGATTCACGGGGGTCTCAAAATAAACGACGCGAGTGCGGCTGTTAATAGCCTCTTTGAAACCGCGCTCATCTCTGAGATCGACAAATTTCGTGTTGATGCCAAACCGCGGCAGCCAGTTGGTGATGAGGCTGTAAGTGCAACCGTACAGGGTATGGTGAGCCACGATCTCCGAGCCCGCTTTGTTACTGATTCCGAGGGCGGCGCTGATGGCCGCCATCCCGGTCGCAAACGCCACAGCGATCTCGCCACCTTCGGCGTAGGCCAGGTTTTCCTCGAGCATTCCTCGCGTCGGCTCGTCCAAACGATCGTAGATATAGATCGGGATGTGCCCTTTGACGTTCGCTTCGTCCGAAGCAAACTCAACAAAACCCCGAGCGCCGCGATGCACAGAGCCCAAACGATAGGCGGCCGAAGCCGAAATTGGCGGGATTAAATGATGATCAAAGTCCCACTGCTTGCTTTCGTAATTCCCGTGAATCAGGTGCGTGCGAATACGATAGCTTTCCTTCTTCGCGCGATGCTCTTTTTTCATGTCAGTGCGCCTCCCGTCGACAACTCCTCAGTTAGCGTTAACTTGCTGCGAGCCAGCCCTCGTGTGACGTCTCCCAGGTTCTAAACAGAGGATCGCGTCCTGGCCGCAGAGCGGCCAAATGTTTATAGCTATCTCGCCGAAAGGAATCCTCCAGCTACAGAGGAGCGCAATGCGCCTCATGGCTAAGCCAAGTTCGGGGATACAAGTTCTATAAACATTTGGTCCCTCCGGGACTGAAAACCTGCCAGTGAGCTCCTCCTCTTTGTCTCCAAACGCTTCTCTCCGGTCTTTGCGGCTGAGACTAATTTTTGATCAACCTACCAGCCAGATGGTCCGGCCGTCCGGTTTCACTCGCCGGCGAAACTGATTTCAGGCAAAAGCTTCGTCTCTGTTTTGATGGAGTTGGAGATCAGGCAATTCTTTTCTGCTTTCTCCAGAATGCGGCCCGCGCGCTCAGCATCACGGGCGTGGCTAATGAGGAGTTTAGGACGCAATACGACTTCGGTCATGATGAAGCCCTGCCCCTCCAGCTTCTCTAACTTTCCCTTCGCATCCGCGCTAAAGCTGACGAATTCCAGTTTTGAGTTCTCGGCAATGGCCAGGAAAGTAGTCATAAAACAAGAGTTGATCGAGGCCACGAATAGATGCTCCGGTGTCCAGACCCCTTCGTGTCCTTTGAACTCGGGTGGGGCGTCGATTTGCATATGCGGCAGGACCGGCGCACGCAAATCTCCGTGACGCTCGCCGGTCCATTGAACTTCAGTTGTGTAAAAGTATTGGTTCTCCATGATGATTCCTCTCTGACTCCAGGTTTATGAATTCACTAATTGGCTGAAAACGGGCGGTGAAATGGCGCAGGAATTTTGGTTGACTGACGATACGGTAGCCGTTGATTGACGCCCGTCGCTCATAGACCGCAAGGATGGCTTCGACCACATAGTCGATGTGACTCTGCGTGTAGACGCGATGGGGAATTGCCAGACGCACCAACTCCATTGCGGAGGGCGTCTCCGCACCGGTTTCCGAATGTTCCGGATGCATCACTGTGCCGATCTCGCAGGAACGAATACCTGCCTCGCGGTAAAGCTCAACGGCCAGGGCCTGGCCCGGGTACTGTAGCGGCGGTATCTGCGGCAGCATGGCTTTGGCATCGATGTAGATTGCGTGGCCACCGGGGGGTTGTATGATCGGCACGCCGGCGCGCGCTATGTGCTCGCCCAGGTAACGAATTGAGGCAAAGCGATAGTGTAGATAATCCTCGTGCAGGACCTCTTCAAGACCAACGGCGATGGCCTCCAGATCGCGTCCGGCAAGACCGCCATAGGTCGGGAAGCCTTCGGTCAGGATCAAGAGATCTTTCTCCTGTTGGGCCAACTGGTCATCGTTGGTGCAGAGGAAGCCGCCAATGTTTGCCAGCCCATCTTTCTTTGCGGACATGGTGCAGCCATCGGCAAGCGAGAACATCTCGCGCGCGATTTCCTTTACGGATTTATCCGCGTAGCCTGCTTCGCGCAGCTTGATAAAGTAAGCATTCTCAGCAAAACGACAGGCATCAAGGTACAGCGGCAAGCCATAGCGTGAGCAGATTGCTTTTACTTCGCGTATGTTCGCCAGCGATACCGGCTGGCCGCCGCCCGAATTATTCGTGACCGTCAACATCACGAGCGGAATGCGCTCTGGCCCTACCCGGGTAATCAATTGTTCCAGGCCTTCTGTATCCATGTTGCCCTTGAACGGATGCTTGACAGCCGGTTGATAGAATTCGGGAATAGGCAGGTCGACAGCTTCGGCGCCAAGATACTCGACGTTGGCTCGGGTCGTATCAAAGTGGGTGTTGTTCGGAACGACGCTCCCTTTCCGGCACATGACCGAGAACAGAATGCGCTCGGCCGCGCGCCCCTGGTGCATCGGAATCACCTGCTTGAAACCAAAAATGTCGTTCACAACTTCCTCAAAACGATAGAAACTCTTGCTGCCTGCATAAGACTCGTCGCCGCGCATCAGGGCGGACCACTGCTGCGCGCTCATCGCCGCGGTGCCGCTGTCGGTCAGAAGATCGATGATTACGTTTTCGGCTTTGAGCAGGAAAAGGTTGTAGGCAGCTTCCTTGAGATAGGTTTCGCGTTCGGCGCGCGTCGTCATCTTGATGGGTTCGACTACCTTGACTCTGAAAGGTTCAGTAATTGTTTTCATGATTGGTCAATTTCCTGGCGGCGTTTTTTGGTATCGAGAACTGGCCCTACCAGCCGCTGACTCAAGGTAATCTGGGCCTGCAACACTTTGCGGATCAACTGACAGGCCTGCTTTACCTCGGGCATCGCCAAACAGCAGTAGACCTGTTTACCTTCGCGTCTTGTTGTAAGCACGCCTGCGGATTTCAAAACGGCGAGGTGTTGCGAAAGGCTCGTTTTTGTGATGGCTAACGCTTCCTGCAATTCGGAGACACCTCGCTCACGCTCTCCCAGAAGGTCAAGAATCTGCAATCGTCCCGGATGAGCAAACGCTTTGCAGATGCGGGCTTGGCGCTCGAAAATCTCTCTATCAACCATACGTGACATCATGCTTTCGTGTATCCTCGTTTGCTCGGGGAGGGGGACAACTTGAAACCAAGGTAATCCGGTTCCGCCAGCGACTTTGAGTGGCAAACCATGGGCCATCAGTCGATGCAGACTCGTTAGCTGGGCTCCTGCACAACGGAGAGGCGGAAACAGGCCGTGATTGCTGAAGCTGGGTGGCTGACCTCGCGGGCTGATTGGTGGGAGAAACCCTGGCGTTTGCCAGGACGAGGGCGTAAGACTTCGCACCCTTCGCCCAACAGTTGCGTAATTTCGCAACTGTTGGATTTGTTTCGAGAAGCCTTGCCCGAAAAGTCCGCGCTCAGCGGACGGCTGAAAATAGCCCAGCGATTCATCGGTGGGAACCGATGCCCCGGATACGGAGAAGTCCGTGAAACGGACGGCTGAAAAGCCTTCGGTTCTCCATTGTTTGACAGCGTCCGTTTCACGGACTGAGATTCAGGTTGGATCTCCCACCCAGCAGTGAACTGCTGGGCTACTCTCAATTGTTCGCTGGCGCGGACAAAGAGACAGCACTTTCGCGCAAAGTTGGGTAGAGAAACTCTGTGAGGCGAGCAGCTAACAGATCTAGAGTTGAAGACCCCTGGTAAGCCTCCAGAGGATGGAGTGCCAGGAATTGAAAATGGCATTTTGCGCTGCCACTTCGGCTGTAATGTTCCGCTAACGGAGAACTACCACTTCGGCATCTCTCTCGACAAGGGTTATGCGGCGTGATAAAAGGCGCCGCAGAAATCCCAGCTCTGGTTGACAATCCTGGGGAGGAAACAAATGCAAGCAGTTCCCGCTATAACCCGCCGGCGCCGCGGGCGTTGGTTTTATATTGCGATGTCGATCGCCGCAGTGATCACGGTGTTTGCCGGTTTCGCGCCGACGTATTACCTGCGACCGTATTTCACAGGACGGCCGCTGATGCCGCTGCTGCACGTACACGGCATAGTGTTTTCGTCCTGGCTGGCGCTTTTTTTTGTCCAGACCACGCTGGTGGCCGCGCACCGCACCGACATTCATCGTCGCCTCGGGATCCTCGGCGGCGTGATAGCCACTTTAATGATCTTCATAGGCTTCATTACCGCGGTCATACGGGCCAGTCAGGGTGCAACCCCCGTTCCTGGAGTATCGCCACTGGCTTTCCTGGTGATCCCGCTCGGCGATATCGGCATGTTTGCGATTCTGGTCGGCGCAGGCTTCTATTACCGTCGGCGGCCGGATGTGCACAAGCGGCTAATGATGCTCGCCACGATATCCATTCTGGCTGCGGCTGTTGCTCGACTCCCGTTTGCAATCATGCAAGCGGGGCCACCAGCATTTTTTGGTTTGACCGATCTTTTTGTGGTGGCGTGCGTTCTCTACGACCTCATTACGCTGAGGCGAGTTCATCGCACGACGATATTGGCGGGGCTCGCCCTGGTCGCCTCCCAGCCACTGCGGCTGATGCTGGGCGGTACACACATCTGGCTTGCCTTCGCCGGTTGGCTAACGAACTGGGTGACTTAGAACCTGATGGCCCAACTAATCCCTTTGGGTCAGTCCGTCATTGATCCAGGTCAGGGCTCGAATCGAGGCCGGCAGGCCGAGGGTGGTGATGGCCAGCACAGCCACGTGCCGAATTTCGTCGGGATTGAGCCCTGAGGCCAATGCGTTGCGTACCGCGGAGTGTGATCCGCCCTCAAGCCCAGCTCCGATGGCCAGAGCAAGCTTCACGAGGCGGCGAGTCTTTTCATCCAGTGGTCCAGCCTTATGACAGCGATCGCCTAACTCTGAAAACGCCTGCCAAACATCGGCGTGTTCGGTTCTAAGAGCTTCGACTGCTGGGGGTAATTTGTTGGACATCGCGGAGTCCCTCCTCAGGCTTCTGTGCGACTAAGAACAGTCAGATTACCACTCAAGGGGGCGTTGCCTTAAATCAGCTCCCGTCAGCCCTCGCGCTCTCACTCGCAAGGTGAATCGCCAGCAGCGTTTTGCAGAATTACTACATGAGTAATTCTGCGCAGTGCCTCGACCCTAAAGCGCAGGATTCCTCGCAGCAAGTCAAAAAAGCTCTTGTTTCCCGTGTAGGCACATGTTTTGCACATGCAAGTGGCTCGGTCTAGTGCGCCTATGGGGCGGCACAAAAAATTTATTTTGGAGGCAAACAATGACCATTAGTCCAACCGCGAAAGTGCGAGAACTCGCTCTCGAACTGCCTTACGCCACCAGGGTCTTTGAGAAACTGAAGATCGATTACTGCTGTGGCGGAGATAAACCATTGTCCGAAGCCTGCGCTACAGCCGGAATCGAAGTCGCGAACCTGGAGCGTATGCTGGAAGAGGCCGGCCAGGCCGAGACTCAGGGCAATGGGGCGCTGGACTTTCAAAACGCAAGCCAGAGCGAGTTGGTTGGTCATATTCTCGATACGCATCACGTCTACACCAAGGAAGAGATGGCGAGGCTGACCGCGCTCTTCGAGAAGGTCATCGGCGTGCATGGTGAAAACCATCCTGAATTGCGACAGCTGAATGAGTCGTTCCAAAAGCTTTGCGCGGATCTGAAGCCACACATGTTCAAGGAAGAGGAGATACTTTTCCCCTACATTCTCGAACTGGAAAAATCAGCCCTTCATCATAGCGCTGCGCCCTTCGCGCCTTTTGGCACAATTAACAACCCTGTGCGCATGATGATGATGGAGCACGACACAGCCGGCGAGCTATTGCGCCAGTTACGCGCTATCAGCTCGAACTACCAAGTACCGGCCGATGGCTGTATCAGCTACAAGACCCTCTACCGAGCGCTCGAGAATTTTGAGAAGGATCTGCATCAACATATCCACCTCGAAAACAATCTTCTCTTTCCGCGTGCCATCGAGTCCGAAGGGAGCCTCTGATGCCTCTGGTTATCGGCGAAAAGCTGCTGAGCACCACAGGTAATCCCCTGGGCCTGCTCGGCGACTGCCATCGGCGAATCGAGCGCTTCCTTGATTGGCTGATTGCTATCGCTGAACAGGCGCAGGGAGAGAAGTTAGATGACCTGCAGGCCCCGCTCTTTGCGGTGGCGCTCCGTTATTTCCGCGAGGCCGCTCCAAACCACACGCGCGACGAAGAAGAGTCGCTCTTTCCGCGCCTCAGGCTGAAGATAAATGACGAGAACCGCGCCACTATGGCATTACTCGACGGTTTGCACGCGGACCATGAAGAGGCGGAGATAAAACATCGCAGGGTCGATGAGCTTGGACGCGCGTGGCTCACAAATGAGCACCTTTCGGCTGAAGATACGCTGAGCCTGATTGCCTTGCTCAAAGAGCTGCGGACAACCTACGAAAAGCACATTGCAATTGAAGACAACGAGTTGTTCCCCCTGGCTAATAAGCTGCTCGACCGGAAGGAACTTGAGGGCCTAGCTGCGGAGATGGCTGACCGGCGCGGCTTCGGCCGGGTGGAGTAACTACGACAATGACAAGTTTCAGCGATCTGCTCAAGCTCCACCAGTGGCTTGATGAAACGTTTTTTGCGCACCAGCGCGCTCTGTTGCACCTGGACCTGGAAGGAGCGTTCACCCATTTCGAAAAGTATGAAATTGAGCTGCTGGCCCACATTCGCGACGAGGAAGAAGTGCTGATTCCGCTCTACCGTGAGCGAGTACGAGCCCCGGTAGGCGGGTCTGCTGAGATCTTTCTCGGCGAGCACGACAAGCTGCGACAGTACCTGGTCTTATTCAGAGAGGAGCTGTCGAGGTTGACTGCCGCTACCGACCTGGAGCGCGGAGTGTTGTTCCTCCTCGATTCGCAGCATCTGTTTAAGCGCTTGCTGGTGCATCATGACAGCCGCGAACGGAAGATGCTGTACCCGCTTCTTGATGAGGTCACGACTGAGCAGGAAAGAATTCTGCTGTTTACAAAGCTCGCAGTGTCGCCAGCAGGAAGTTCAAACGCGGACTCTCTCGAGGCAATAGCCGGGCGCGGGCAGGCCTGAATAATCTCGCTAATTAATTCGTAGGGATTGATCCCATCAGAAAAGGGAACTACGCCGGTGAGTTTGCCCCTCTCTTTCCGTTGCCGGCACCCTTGTCTTTTTTCTGAGATGCTTGCTTCGCTCCAGCATCATTCCACCGCCAGAGCGGGCTGTGTCATCGTTCGTGTATTCCGAAGGAACACAAAGTAATTCACTGCCAGGCAGGCCAGTGCAAAGAGGGCCAGCAGGACGAACCCAATGGCATAACCGCCGGTGGCGTCGCGAATTAGTCCGAGCACCAGGGGCGGAAAGAATCCTCCCAGGCCACCAAATGCCCCCACCAGCCCGGTCACCGTTCCCGTTTCTTTCGGGAAGTGTTCCGGCACCAGTTTGAAAACCGCCCCATTGCCTAAGCCGAGCGCGGCAGCCGCTCCGAGAGCGCCCACTGTGAAAGTCGGCATAAACGGGCAACCCATGAGCGCCCCCAGCAACGCGATTGCGATGAAAACTCCCACCAGCACGCGGGCACCGCCCCAGCGATCTGCAAGCATGCCACCCAGCGGGCGCATGAGCGTTGCCAGCAAGACGAAACCCGCGGTGCGCGCCCCGGCATCGGCCGCCGTCAGCTTGAAGAGATCTTTGAGTAGGGTGGGCAAGTAAATTGAAAACGCGACAAAGCCACCAAAGGTCAGGAAGTAGAAAAGTGAAAGGACCCAGGCCAGTGGCGCGTGCCGCAACAGTTTAAGATTTTCGCCCAGGGTCTTTGGTGCAACGGTCGAAGGTGCATCCCGGGCGAAAAGATAAAACACCACACCCCAGATCAGCGCAGTGGCTGCGAAGACAAAAAACACCGGGCGCCATGAAGAGAACCACAAGGCAAGCACCGGCGCGCCGAATACCGCGATTGACTGGCCGATGTTGCCCATGCCAAAGACTCCTAGGGCCGTGCCCTGTTGGTCTTTGGTGAACCACCGGGATGTAAAGCTGACGCCAATGGCAAAGGAAGTCCCGGCGATGCCAAGGAAGACGCCAAGCCACAGCAACTGTGCATAGCTGGTGGAGAGACCAATGCCAATCGCTGGCAATGCTGAAATCAGCAGGAGGGCGGCAAAGACTCTTCTGCCGCCGAAGCGATCCGCAAGCATGCCGGCGGGAAGACGTCCAATTGATCCGAGCAGGACGGGGATAGCAATCATCAGGCTCTTCGATTTGGCCGAGAGCCCGTAGGCCTGTGCAAAAGTGGGAGCGAGGGCCGCCACCAAACCCCAGACGGCAAAGGAGACTGCGAATGCGGTCGTGGATAGGAAGAGGGCGCGCGCGGCCCCGGGCTTAAGTTCTTTCATCATGATTGAGACTCAGCGAATTTCTCTTTCAAATGGTCTGGTACTTTTAGAAATGCGGCACGAATCGCTCGCATTAGCAATGGCCGTGCCGCCGTCAATATGCAAGAAATCCTCATCATATCTCCTCAGGTTGGGGGAATGACGAATGCGTGCGAAAAACTCCGCGATGGTTGTCCGCGCTTACCACCGCTTATCAAATCGTGGCGGCGCATTCTCCAACTCCCTTCTGATCGCGCCGCACAAACTATCTATCGCTGCGCTACCGAGCATCAGGGCAGGCCATTTATACACCTGCTCTTCCTCCAGGACGTTGTGTGATTCCAGTTGCCGCGCTACAGCCGCCAGCTGTTTTCGAATCTCATCGAACTGTTCGCTGAGGCTCTGCGGTGGCTTGACGCCGGCCAGAGTGGCTCGCATTGTCTTCACGGCTTTGGCGAGTTCGTCCATGAAGAAACTGTGATCAGTTCTCAGTTGCTGAATCGCGCTCTCAGTTTCCGCAAACGATGGCAAGCGGCCATCTGTGCCAGAGAATTCGCGGTGAGCACTGAGAATTGCCGGAAACAAAACCAGGTTTTCGGCGCGGATATGGACCGCCAGGCGGGCCCAAAACAGATCGAGCAATTCAAGCACCCGCGCCGGATCCTGCGACTGCAGACTCGCTTGCAAGTCACGCAGCAGTGCGGCGAGTTGCTCATGATCGTGTTCCAGTATTTGAGAGACCATCTTGTTTGTTTGCCGCCATCATACTGCAGAATTGCCGCGCCGAAAACGCACCGTCGCCGGTCACTACTGCGTTCCTGGAAGCTTGAATGTTTGACTTATTTACCTGCTCGGGTGAAATTAAGGATACCATTCACAGACAATGAACAGGGAGATAATCAAAGCAGCGGGTTGGGGAACAGTCTTAACAGCTATGGTCGCCGGTCTGATCGTAGTCGGGTCGCGCAACCTGGCACACTTTGACGCTGCCCTTGTCGTCTATACCTTTGCGGTTCTGTTTGCGGTCTTCGGCATCACTTATCGTTATTCGATGTGGTTGCAGAGGCCCCCGACCGCGTTATATTGGAAACGTGGTTGGCAGGTGTTCCTGCGGCCGCGACATCTGGTCAGAAATATTGGGGGATGGTTCAGGAGAGTACCGAGCGAATTCGGCCTCAATCTTTTCATACTTCAACGCGGCCGGCTCCGCTGGGGCGCCCATATGCTGATCATGTGGGGCTGTTTGATAGCCATCGCCATCACCTTTCCGCTGGTCTTCGGCTGGATTCATTTTGAGACTTTGCCGAACAATCTCGAATGGTATCGCACTTATGTTTTTGGCTTTCCCACTTTCGCTTTTCCGATTCATTCATTGATAGGCTTCCTCGCTTTTCATGGACTTGTCTGGGCCTCCATCCTGGTTACGCTGGGAGTGATGCTGGCGATGCGACGGCGCATGAGAGATCATGGCGCTGCCGCCTTGCAGCAGTTTGGCGAAGACTTTTTGCCCTTGATTCTGCTGTTCGCGATCAGCGTTACCGGCCTGATGCTGACTGCGAGTTACACCTGGATGAAAGGTTATGCCTATGACTTTCTCGCTATCCTGCACGCCATCACCGTGATCTTCACCCTGTTGTGGCTCCCGTTCGGCAAGTTCTTCCATATTTTCCAGAGACCGGCGCAGTTGGGGGTTAACTTTTATAAAGATGTTGGCGAGCGTGAAGAACCGGCCAACTGTGGCCGCTGTGGCGCGGCGTTCACCTCGCGGATGCATGTTGAGGATCTGATCGAAGTGGAAAGACAACTCGGTTATCGCTACGAAATGAAAGATTCCCAGGTCGAACACTACCAATGGATCTGTCCGCCCTGCCGGCGCTCGCTCGTGGCCCTGGCCCAGGGACGACTTTGGAGTGGCGAAACGATAGACGTAGCCGGATCTACTGGCTTAATGCCGCCGCCGACGTTGGGCAATGCAGGTCCAAACCAAGGTCCACTGGGCGATGAAGACCGCAGAAACTTTCATCCATAGAGGTAAACACTCGCAGTCAAATTATTTCGATCTCAGGTAACTGAATTCACATGGCTCTATCACCCGAAGACTTTTCAGCCACCCAACAACGCTTTGGTCCGCACCCGGCCTATGCAACCGGGACGCGTCTCGCGACCGGCATCGAGCCCGACAAGCTTGTCAAAACACACTGCTGCTTTTGTGGCCAGCAATGCGGCATTCAACTCAAGGTCAAAGACAACGAAGTAATCGGGTTCGAGCCCTGGGAAGATTTTCCTTTCAACCGCGGCATGCTGTGCCCGAAAGGCGTGAAACGCTATCTGCAGGGTTCGCATCCCGACCGCCTGCTTCATGCGTACCAGCGCGATCCGGCAGCCGTCGGCGGATTTCGCGAGTTGAATTACGAAGAAGCCATCGGACGCGTCGCCGCCGAGACCCAGCGAATCCAGACAACTTTTGGCCACAGCGCGTTCGGCGTACTGAGCGGGGCGAGCCTGACTACTGAGAAGGCTTACCTGATGGGCAAGTTCGCCCGGATGTGCCTGAAATCCGCGAACATCGATTACAACGGCCGCCTTTGCATGGTTAGCGCCGCTGCGGCCAATAAAAAGGCTTTTGGCATTGATCGCGCCGCGAATCCCTGGTCGGACATTCTTAAGGCCGAGGTGGTCTGGATTAGTGGGGCGAATATTGCCGAATGCGCGCCGATCACCACCAACTATGTTTGGCAGGCCCGCGAGTATGGCGCCAGGATCATTGTTGTCGATCCGCGCATCACTCCGATCGCCCGGACCTGTGATCTTTTCCTGCCGATCAAGCCGGGACGCGACATCGCTCTCTTCAACGGTATCCTGCACCTGATGATCGAGAATGATTGGCTGGATCACGAATACATCGCGCGGCACACCGTGGGATTCGAGGCGGTTGCTGAACACGTTCGCGAGTGGACTCCCACAAAGACTGCCGCCGTCACCGGCATCGCTGAACGTGCGATCCGGCAGGCGGCCGAATGGTGGGGCGAGGCAAAGTCCAGCTTCCTGCTGCATGCCCGCGGCATCGAGCACCATAGCCACGGCGTGCAGAATTGTCTCGGCGCGATCAACATGGTGCTGGCTTCTGGTCGCATCGGCCGGGAGGGTTGCGGTTACGCCACTATCACCGGCCAGGCGAACGGTCAGGGAGGACGCGAGCACGGGCAGAAATGTGATCAACTTCCCGGCGCTCGCGACATCAGCAATCCGGAACACCGCGCCTATGTGGCCGGAGTCTGGGGGATTAGTGCTGAAGAATTGCCGCCCGCCGGCGTCGACGCTTATGAGATGTTTCGGCGCATCGACCGTGGCGAAATCCGCGGACTGCTAAGTGTCTGTTTCAATCCCAAAGTATCCCTGCCGGATAACAATTTCATCACGCGTTGTCTGGAGAAGCTCGATTTTTATGTGGCGATAGATTTCTTCCTCAACGAGACCGCGCAACACGCGGACGTTGTGCTGCCCGGATCCCTGCAAGAAGAGGACGAGGGGGTCGTCACACAGATCGAAGGACGCGTGATCAAGATCAACAAGGCCATCGATCCTCCCGGTGACGCAAAACAGGATTGGCGCATCATACAGGACATCGCCCGGGCCTTGGGACGCGAGCGCGGTTTTACGTTTTCCAGCCCACGCGACATATTCAATGAGTTGCGCCTTGCGTCAAAGGGCGGCATAGCTGATTACTCAGGCATCACCTACGAAAAGATCGAAAAGCAGTACGGCGTATTTTGGCCCTGCCCGGGCGACGACCATCCCGGCACTCCGCGTCTGTTTGAGCCCGGCTCCGTGAATCCAATCGCGCAAGGCAATGGCCCCTTCTACTTTCCCGATGGCAAAGCGCGCTTTAATGTGGCGCCATACACACCCCCGACTGAGGAGACTGACGCGGAGTACCCGCTGATGCTCACCACCGGGCGCGTTGTCAGCCATTTTCTCTCTGGAACACAGACCCGGCGCATTGGCCCCCTGGTGGATCAATATGCTGAACCCTTGTGCGAGATTCATCCGCAGCTTGCGGCTAAGCTCGGCATTGTCGACGGCGATCAGGTAAAGGTAGCCTCGCGCCGCGGAGAGATAAGTCTGCCGGCGATGGTAGTTACCACGATTCGCCCCGACACAGTGTTCGTTCCCTATCATTGGCCGGGCCAGAAGAGCATCAATCAGTTGACAATTTCAGCTCAGGATCCAATTTCGAAAATTCCGGAATTCAAAGTCTGCGCCGTGAAAGTCACGAAGGATTTGGGAAGGATGAAGGATGAAGGATGAAGCGGAAGACAGGCAGATTGGGGACAGCGGGGGACCACAGCCCCTTTCTTTACGTGCGCTGGCCCGTCTCGCAATCATTGCGGCACCCTCTAAAGTCATCCGGTCGCTTCATCCTTCATCCTTCATCCTTCATCCTTAATTAACTATGCCGGTTCCTGAGCAAAACGAATTCTTTATCGATCCCAATCGCTGCATTGGCTGCCAGGCTTGCGTGCAGGCTTGCAGCGAGTGCGAAACCCACAAGGGATATTCGATGATTCATCTCGATTTCGTCGACCGGGCCCATTCGGTGCAAACCGCGCCGGTGGTTTGTATGCATTGCGATTCGCCAACCTGTGCCGAAGTCTGCCCGGCGGACGCAATAAAAAAAACCGGCGATGGCGTGGTGCAGACCGCTCGTAAGCCGCGTTGCATTGCCTGTAACAACTGCGTGCTTGCCTGCCCGTTCGGCGTGCCCAAGATGAAGACTGATTTCAAGCTGATGATGAAATGCGACATGTGCTACGACCGCACTTCGGAAGGTTTGAAGCCGATGTGCGCGACCGTCTGTCCCAGTCAAGCGCTCTTCTTTGGCACGCGGGAACAGATCGAACTACTGCGGCCGCGCTCTGTGCCGACAAATGAATTCCGCTTTGGTGAACAGATCGTGAACACCAAAGTAAACATGATGTTGCCCAGATCCGGCCATTCCCAGTACGTGGATGTTAGCGAGGCGATGGGAGACAACAATCTTGGGAAAACCATGTCGCTAAACATCCTGGACGGCATGTATAAAGAGGAGCGACTCGATGAATAGGCGCGACCAGGAACACCTGACGACCTCTCCTGACGGGCGACTCCCGGAAGAGCAGCCCAAGTGGCGCCAGGACTTTCCCATTGACTGGCCCGAGGACCATTACGTCTCTCGCCGTGACTTCACCAAATTCATGGTCCTGACCAGTCTGGCATTCACCGCCGGCCAGTTCTGGATCGTCGTACAGAATTTCATCCGCCAGCGCCAGGGCAAGCTGCCGCTACAAAAGATCGCCGATGTTGCCGCGGTGGCCATCGGGGGCGCGGTGACTTTTACGTATCCGCAGGAGCACGACAGCTGTTTGCTGCTGCGCACGGGCGAAAATAGCTTTGTCGCCTTTAGCCAGAAGTGCACCCATCTTTCCTGTGCCGTCGTGCCGCAACCGGACAAGGGACGATTCCATTGTCCCTGTCATGAGGGCGCCTTTGATATGGCTACCGGAGAGCCAATCGCTGGTCCACCGCGCCGGCCG
>Ga0209798_10000071_pt1 | contig 53578 bp, 42 predicted proteins | sample DOMMetBare3Fresh_FD_187475 | JGI IMG/M metagenome (GOLD analysis project Ga0209798, IMG submission 187475) | Wetland sediment microbial communities from St. Louis River estuary, USA, under dissolved organic matter induced mercury methylation -... | ecosystem: Environmental > Aquatic >...
ATTGTGTTACAAACGTGTCCCAAGAGCGTCTCGGCCTCGCTACCCAATAGTCCTCTAATTTTATCGATATCACCAGACATTAAATCTCTCCTAAAGTTATGAAACTGTATTAAAACAAACTGATTTTGCCGAAATTATATCACAAAACTATTTCCACGCTCTCTAAACTGAATTTCATTGATTTCACAGATCAACCGTAGTACACTTCTTTCGAAAAATCAGAGAACTGTCACGAAAGTAAATGTTAAACACCAATGTCTATGAAGTTCCAAGGATGTAAGCAGTCATGTGAATTCAACATGACTTGGTTTGGATTTTCTGGTCAGAAGATCCCCAAAAAGAATCGTCCAACTCAGAACAATATGAGACCGCTAAATCCTGCACGTACTACTACTCTGATCCTGGTGGTTGTCGCATTTATCACGCTGGCGTCTGGTATTAATGCATGGTCGCAGGACAAAGGCTGGCGCCCGGTAACACCCGAAGAGCTTCAATTAAGGACGCCTAAGGTGGAAGCAGGTGCTGATGCTGAAGCCATCTTTTGGGAGGTAAGGGTCGATGACGAATTTAGTAGGAACGGTTTTCAGACCATACTACAACATTACGTCAGGATCAAGGTATTTACCGAACGCGGTCGCGAGGAAAACAGTAAGGTCGATCTCTATTTTGGCAGAACGTCAGATTATGGCGTCAGTATTTCCGTTAAGGATATTTTTGCAAGGACGATAAAGCCTGATGGCTCGATGCTTGACCTCTCACCATCGGGGATCTATGACCGGGAGATTTTAAAAAGCAAGGGCGCAAAGTTTCAAGCAAAATCTTTCGCTCTTCCCGGAGTAACGGTAGGCTCAATTGTGGAATATCGCTGGAAAGAGATTCGACAAAACTCTTTAAGTCACTACGTTAGGCTAATGTTTGCTCGTGATATTCCAGTTCAGTCTGTTAAGTACTACATAAAGCCGGCGGCGGTTTCTCTCGCGATGCGTCTCTATTCCAACAATACTACGGCTGGCTTTGTAAGAGACGCAAACGGGTTCTACAGCACGACAATGCAGAACGTCCCGGCCTTTAAGGAAGAGCCGTATATGACCTCGGAATATGAGGTTCGGCCGTGGGTACTGGTTTATTACGAGGGCAGAGGCGACCTCGCTCCGGCTGAACAGTATTGGAGGGATTATGGGAAAGACACCTGGAAATATCACGAATCGTGGTTAGCTTTTAACGAAAGGATCACGCGCGCAGCGACCGAGGCAGTCGGGACTCCAACGGATTCGATCGAGGACGTAAGGAAAATATTCGAATATTGCCGAAAAATGATCGTGAACGTCGATGATGACGCATCCGGCCTCACGCCGGATCAGAAGAGGCAATTAAAAGTGAATCGCAACCCATCCGATGTACTCAACCAGGGCAAAGGAACAGCACATGATATCAAAATGCTTTTTGGTTCGATGCTGGCTTCAACGGGCGTTGATGTGCGAGTCGCGAATGTTTCTCTTAGGACGGAGGCACGGTTCGAAAGGGGACTGGCGAATGGCTTTTTCATTAGGACGGAATTGATCGCTGCAAAAATAGGCGAAGTTTGGCAATTCATTGATCCTAGCGATCGATATGTTCCTTTCGGTAGCGTTCCATGGTACCTAGAGGGTCAGTCCGCCTTGGTTTCGGATCCAAATAGTCCATTTTTTGTTAGTACACCAGTCACGCCACCCGAAAAATCGAAACAAAAGCGAATTGCGAACTTGCTTTTGAATGATGACGGGTCGGTGGAAGGCGATGTTCGAGTTGAATATACTGGCCACTTGGGCAGATCGTACAAGGAAATTTACGATACTTATTCATTAGCAGCTCATAAGACGGCCGTGATTGACATCATAAAAAAGCAGATGCTCGATCAGGCCGAAATTACGTCCGTCCTAATAGAAAATGCAAAGGATCCTGAAAAACCTCTCGCATATGCGTATCACATCCGCATCCCGTCGTATGCAGAAAAAACTGGCAAGCGGCTGATTTTTGTGCCAAACATCTTTGAGCAAAATAGCCAATCTAAATTTATTAAGAGCGAGAGGCGATATAACATCGCATTCGATTATGCTTGGTCAGAAAATGACGAAATAAATGTTCAACTTCCTAGAGGCTTTGCCGCCGAATCCATTGCACCACCTCAGAAAATATCGCGTGGGAATGAATCTTTGGATATAGGTATCGATCTGTCGGCAGACGGGACTAAGCTGAAATATACACGATCCCTAGTATTCGGCCGTAACGGAGATCTGGATTTTGGCCTTGCCAGATACGAGAGTATAAAGCAGTTTTTCGTTTCAATTCATACGGCGGATATCCATAGTATAATGTTTTTGAGAGTCTCGAACTAAACCCCAAGGTCAGTGTTTAATATGGTTGCCTTGGTCGGTGACGAAACAGCAATCGGCACAAATCAAACCGGTTTGAGCGATATGAAATTCATTCCTTCGATTTCTCGTCCTGCTTTTCTTCTCACAATTGCTGTGATCATTGTATTGTCGTCCGTATTACGCGCACGATCACAAGAGAATGATTGGCGACCGGTCACACCCGGGGAATTGGCCTTAGAACAGGCCGTCGTAGAACCCGGAGCTGATGCCGAGGCGATTTTTTGGGAAACATCTGTATTTCAACGCGATGGACTCGTTTATTCACATTACGTCAGGCTTAAAATTTTTACCGAAAACGGCCGTCAAAAATACAGCAAAATTGATATCCCGGCTAACAACGAAATCAAAAACCTTGCGGCTCGCGTCATCCATCATGACGGATCAGTTTTCGTATTGAACAAGAAGGATTTCTTCGACAGGTCTATTGTGCAAACCAAATATTTGAGCTACAAAGTAAAATCTTTTGCGGTTCCGAATCTTGACACCCGTTCGATTATCGAATATCGCTACGATGAAATTCATTCGTCATTTAGGAGCCCACCTTTATACACCTCGATGTTGCCACAGTTGGATATTACCAATCCAGTCTCGATGTCAGCTTATGGCGGAAGTACGCCATTTTATTACCGGTTGAACTTTCAAACGAAAATTCCCGCGCAGAGAATTTCTTATACGGTCAAACTTGATGGCGGTATTGATAAATGGAAAGTGAAAGCGCGTAACATGATCATTATTGAAGGGGTTCCTTTGAATGAGAAAACAAACAAATATGTATTTGAAAAGAAGGGCGTGCCCGCACTCAAGAGCGAACCCTATATGCCGCCAGAAAGCCAGACAAAGCAGTTTTTGCAATTATTTAAGCTCGAAAGTAAGACAGAAGATGTCAAGGATGTCTGGGCTCTTTCGACCCTTGGGACAAGAGAGAGACTTGAATACATAAAAAAAACTGGTGAGGATGGTGACGTAATCGAAAAGGCTCGGACGTTAACCACCAACGCAACAACCAAAGAGGAAAAAATTCGCCTATTATATGATTATTGTCAGAAAGAGTTCAAAAACCTCCGACTAAATAGGGCAATATCACATCAAGACTACTTTAAAGCAGTTAACAAAAACGATAAACCAAACAAGATCCTCGAAACGAAACAAGGCTCACCAAATCAAATAAGACAACTTTTCGCCGGTTTGGCTAATTCCCTGGGTTTTGAGACGCAGTTGATTCTCGGCTATGACCGAACCGAATATTTTTTTGACGAGCAGAATTCAGCGGGGATAATATTGTACTTCATTGGCATCGCCGTAAAAATTGGTGATGGTTGGCGGATTGTTGATCCAGCAGATCCTTACCTGCCGTTCGGCATGCTTCCATGGTATAAAGAAGGAATAACGGCATTGGGTGCACAAGAAGGTGCTAAGGAGGCGCTTTGGGTAAAGATCCCAATGGCTACCATGGACAAGACAAGAGCCGTCCGCACCGGAAGATTTACATTGTCGGACGACGGCACGCTCGAAGGCGAGCTGAAGATCGAATATCACGGTTATCTCAATATAAACGAAAAAACGGCGGCGGCGGAAGAAACGCTGGCCGAGCGCGAGAGAAATTTCAAAGACGAGATCAAAACGCGTATAGGCTTGGCCGAAGTATCGGATATCAGATTTGAAAACCTTACTGAGGTTGATAAATCATATACGGCAACATGCAGGATCCGGGTCCTGAATTACGCGCAGAAAACAGGCAGACGTTTCTTCTTTCAACCAAGTTTTTTTGAATACGGCAGCCCACCTACTTTCGTGAGTTCGACGCGCACTTATCCGGTTTATATCCCGTTTCCGTGGTCCGAAGACGATGACATTACTTTCGAACTCCCAAAAGGCTATTCACTCGAGACGACCGACCCGATGAGAGGGATCACTGACCCTGACGGTATCAGTTTGCTGACCTTTAACGCGGCCTTCGACGCCGACCGGAATGTGATCAAGTTTCAAAGAAGATTCTATTTTGGAAAAAATGAGAAGACTCTTTTTTCTACAAAGGTATATCCCTCGTTGAAAGCACTCTTTGACGCATTTAAGCAGGCTGATTCACGGGTCATGATCTTCCGAAAGAAATAACCGTATTCTATTCAACATTTTATTGATTTCCTAAGGCAACTTTAGTACACTACGCGCGAAAACAAAGAGATAGGCGCTTGTCCCATGCCGAATTGGCGCTTCCAGCACGTCTCGATATCGACGAGGTAAACATGAAAATTTTCCCTAACAAAGCTCTGCTTGTTGCACCTATTGTGTTTCTTCTTTTCACGAGTGGCGGTTATGTGTCGGCCCAAGACAAGGACTGGCGGCCCTTAACTCCTTCAGACCTGACAATGACATCGCCGGTCGTCGAACCGAGTGCGGACGCTGAAGCTATGTTTTGGGAGGTGCGGGTCGATGATAGTTCGGCAGATGAGCTTGCCCTTAAACACTATGTTCGTATAAAGATCTTTACTGAGCGTGGTCGTGAACAGTTCAGCAGACACGATATCTTGTATCCGAAAGGTACAAAGATCAAGGATGTCGTTGCTAAGGTCACAAAACCAGATGGTTCCGTTGTTTTTTTAAAAAAGGAAGACGTTTTGGAACGGGAAATAGTCAAAGCAAACGGCTTTAAGATCAAGGCAAAATCCTTTGCTTTACCCGGTTTGGAAACGGGTTCGATTGTTGAGTATCGCTATAAGGAAACAATCGACGACGGCGAGGCCAATATGCGGCTGATATTCCAGCGCGAGGTCCCTATCAGAACAATTTCGTACTACGTAAGACCCTTCGCAGGCGATCGGGCGATGGGATATCACACATTCAATACAGGTGACACGAAGTTTGAGAAGGACAAGGACGGATATTACCGGGCAACAATGACGAGTGTCCCTGCGTTTCGCGAAGAACCAAACATGCTCCCTGAGGATGAAGTACGATCTTGGATGTACATTTACTACGCGAGGGAGATTCCAAAAACCCCCGATGAATACTGGGCCAAGATTAGCAAGTCCTTTTATGACGTTTCAAAGAACAGGCTTAAGCCGAATGACGAGGTTACGGCTGCAACTACGCAGGTAATTGCCGGCGCGACGACAAATGAGGATAAACTACGGGCCATATTTAATTTCACAAAAAACCAAATAAAAAATGTCACATATTCTGAAAATGTAACGGACGATGAAAAGAAAAGGGCTGCATCGTCTAAATCAGCCGGAGATACGCTAAAGAATAAGATCGGAACGGCAGGGGATATAGACGTATTGTTCGGGGCTATGGCTCGCGCTGCCGGATTCGATGCGAAGCTTGCTTTTTCGGGTAACCGCAGCGAAATGTTCTTCCACCCCGGCATACCTAACGTGTCCTTAATGTTGGGATCATCAAATATTGCCGTAAACGTCGGTAATGAATGGCGATTCTTCAGCCCGGCTAGCCGTTTTACGACATTTGGAATGTTGAGTTGGAACGAAGAGTATCAAATGGCTTTGATCCCGGACCAAAAGGAACTAATTTGGAAACCCATTCCCCTATCAACTGCCGACAAATCATTAGAAAGACGCACGGGTAAATTCAAGATTCTGGACGATGGCACGCTTGTAGGCGAGGCAAAGATCGAATATTCAGGGCACGCTGCAGCGGTATTGAAGAACCGAGCACTTGGCGAATCAAACTCCGAGCGTGAAAAGAACTTCACCGACCTAATCAAGTCGAGTGTGTTGGGTTCTGCAGAGGTCGATGAACTCTCGATTGAGAATATGAGCGATCCGTACAAACCTCTGGTCTACACCTTCAATATCCGGGTGCCGGGATACGCGTCGAAGACCGGAAAGCGGATTTTCGTCCAGCCGAATGTCTTTGAACGTAATTCAAAGCCAAAATTTGTTGCAAACGAACGAAAATACGATGTCTATTTTCGTTATCCGTTTTCGGAAGATGACAGTTTTGAAATTGAGTTTCCAGCCGGTTTCACACTTGAGAATGCAGACGCCCCGGGGTCGATCGTCGATCAAAACGGCATCAGTTCGCACAAGACTCTAATGACTGTGACGCCTGACGGCAGAACGCTCCAATACAAACGTACTTTCTCTTTTGGGAACGGCGGGTATATTCGATTCCCGGTTCAGAGCTATCCGGCGTTGAAAACCCTTTTCGAAGCATTTAACAAGGCTGACGTACATCAACTGACTCTTAGGCAGAGTGCTAAATAAGTCACACTATTTTTACCTTGATTAGAAAAGCGAATTTTGATTGTAAGGTTGTCAAGTACCACGTGGAGCAATATGTTTAAGAGATCACAAGTATTAATATTTTTCTCAGCTGTCCTTTTTGCATCAAGTGTTTTTGCTGATGACCCACCCCAATGGCTGTTGGAAGCCGCAAGGCAAGGAGTTCCGACTTACAGCGTCAAAGACGTTCCGGCGGTCGTTTTGCGAAATGAAGAAAATGTAACTGTCAGCTCTGATGGAACGGTTGTGCGAACAACTCGATTCGCGGTTAGGATTCTCATCCGCGAGGGACGGGATGAGGCGGTCGCACGAAATGTATATCAAACCGACAGTGAGAAGATCCGTGACCTTAACGCGTGGTTGATTCGCCGTTCCGGCCAGCCGAAAAACTATGGAAAAAAGGATACGATCGATATGGCCCTTGTTTCCAACGACTTGTATAACGAGGCTCGCGTAAAGCTAATCGATGCCTCCGAAGAGGCGAACGAAGGCGATGTATTTGGTTTCGAGACCGTTTCTGAGGAAAAGAAAATTTTTAGCCAGTTCCAGTTTTGGTTTCAGACGGATCTCCCGGTATTATACTCACGTTTCATTTTGAGTCTGCCATCCGGCTGGCGGGCCGAAGCCGTCACATTTAATAAGTCTAAAGTTGAGCCATCAATTACCGGCAACAATTACAGTTGGGAATTGCGCGATCTTGGCCCCATTAAGCACGAAGTGGGCAGTCCGAGATGGTCGAGCCTGTCCCCACGTCTCGCGGTTAGTTTTTTCCCTGTAGAATCGGCGGCAGGTCAGATTCGAACTTTTGCCAATTGGTCCGATGTGGCTCGCTGGATGAGTGAGATCGAAGACCCACAGATGTTGGTGGACGACGCATTGGCCGCTAAAACACACGAGCTGACGGATAATGCTAAGACCGAATTGGAAAAGATCCAAGCCATTGCTCGTTATGTGCAGCAAATTCAATATATTTCGATTCAGGTCGGCACGGGCAAGGGTGGCGGCTATAGGCCACGCCCATCGACCGAAGTATTTGCAAAATCCTATGGTGACTGTAAGGATAAAGCGAATCTGATGCGTGCAATGCTGAGCGTTCTGAAGATACAGTCGCACATGGTCAGCATTACATCTGACGATAGAACATTTGTGCGGGCTGAATGGGCGTCCCCGCATCAGTTTAATCACTGCATTATTGCGATCAAGATCAGCGACGGAACGGTTGTTCCGGCAGTTGTTACGCATCCAAAACTTGGCAGGCTTTTGATCTTTGACCCGACTGATCCTAATACCCCTGTAGGTGACCTACCTGACGACGAACAAGGCAGTTTTGCCCTGATCGACCATAAGGATACCGATGCACTTTTAGTTATGCCGACGCTGTCCGCTGAATTGAATGGTCTGGAACGAAATATTGAGGCCGCCATCGGGTCAGACGGCGAAATTTCGGGCAGCATTAAAGAAAGAACCAGGGGACAGACCGCAGCTGCTGAGCGTTCACGTTTGAGGAGCCTTTCCGCCCCGGACTACAATCGAATGATCGAGAATTGGGTCGCCCGTGGAATGGCTGGAGTAAAAACGACAAAGATGGTCACACAGGATGACCAGCTCGATGGAAAGTTCGGTCTCGATGTAGAATTTTCCGCCGGTGCATATGCACAGATAATGCAGGGACGGTTGATGGTATTTAAACCGGCGATCATTGGACGGCTAGAGAGATTTCCTTTCTCGGATGGAGCAAGGGTTCACCCGTTTTTGATCGACGCCACAACCTATTCGGAAAACGTAAAGATAAAATTGCCGCAAGGGTTCGTGGTTGACGAGATCCCGGATTCTGTTCAACTTGAATCAGATTTTGGAAAGTACTCGGCGAAGTATGAAGTTGTTGGCGAGCAATTGATGTTTACTCGATCGCTGAAATTGAATCGAACCACCGTTCCGCCTGATAGATATGATTCAGTACGAAATTTCTTTGGCCGCGTCCACGCCGCGGAACAATCACAGGTCGTTCTAATGAAAAAATAACACCGGAAATTTTATATACATTTCCGGTGTTTTCGAGGTCTGCGACTTGGCCTGGTTCGACCTACAGAGATTGGGTGTTTAATTACCGACTGGATTGCCATCCGCGTCGAGGATCGTTATTGGATATCCAAGCTCTTTAAGTCCGGGCTCGATAACTTTGCGATCACCGACGATGACGATGGCCATCTTTGACGGATCGAGGTAACGGTTCGCAACGCGATTAACGTCGTTGAGAGTAACACCGTCGACCTTAGTCAGATAATCGTTAAAGTACGAATCGGGCAGACCGTACACCACCAAATTCGCGAGCTGATTTGAGATCGATCCGACTGTCTCGAAACCCGACGGGAATCGCCGAATCAGGCTCTGCTTATTGTAATCGAGCTCTTTCTGCGTAATGGGAATTTCGCCACGAATGCCCTTTATCTCCTTCATCAGCTCCCAAACAGATTCTTTTGTGACCGCGGTCTGCATATCGCCGCCCGCACGGAACGGTCCGGGGCCGCGGCGAAATTGAAATCCGCTGTTAGCCCCATACGTGTAGCCTTTGTCCTCGCGCAGGTTCATGCTGATGCGGGAGGTGATCGCGCCCCCAAGTATCGAGTTCATCAAAACAACCGGGAAATAGTCCTGGCTCATACGGTCGATGCCGACCTGGCCGACTGAGACCACCGATTGAGCCGAATTGGGACGATCGACGATAAAAATGCCTGTTTGTTCCAGCGCCTTGGTCATCGGAAGAGTATTTGCCGACACACCTCCGCCGGCGGCCCAACCTCCGAATGCCTTTTCTAACTTCGCCATCAATGACGCTTTGTCATAGTTTCCCACGACGATAAGAACCCCATTATTGGGACGAAACGTGTTGTCATAATATTTAACAACGTCGTCACGTGAGAGTGCCTTGAGCGTAGCCTCAGTGTTTTCACGGCCGTACGGATGACTACCGTAAAGCACTTTGTTGTAAGCAACATTTGCTATGGCGTTTGGATTAGCCTTTTGTTGGCGCAGTCCGATGAGCGAACGGGTACGCAGACTCTCAAATTCCGTCGCCGGGAATATCGGATTCAGAATGACATCCGAGTAAATGTCGAGAGCTTTGTCCAGATTCTTAGTCAGTGTTTGCAGGGTGACATTTGTCGAATCCCAGCTGCCGCCCGCGTTCATATTCGCCCCTATTGCCTGCAGCTGATTAGCGATCTCGACCGCCGAACGGTTTTTCGTCCCGTCGTCGATCAGCGACGTGGTCAAGCCGGCGACGCCGGTTTTATTGTCCGGCTCATTGGTCGACCCTGTTTTGAAAACAAGATTCATCGAGACGATCGGCAGTTCGTTCTGCGGCACCATCCAGACCTCGAGACCATTTGAAAGCTTAGTTTTTTCTATCGCTGGCAGCGAAAACTTAGGAACCGGGCCAGGCTTCGGCAGCCGCGCAGCCTGGGCATCTATCTTTGCCTGATCCAGCTTTTCTTTCTTTACCGACGTCGGCTGGTTGGCGGCTGTATTTATCCGCGGGCCGTCAGCTCGTTTTGGGTTGTAGGTCATCACTAGCCGATTGGTCGTGAGATACCGATTAGCCACACGCTGAATGTCGGCGGGCGTAACTCGCGCGTACCGATCAAGATCAGCCTGAAAATAATTCGGTTTCCCTAAATATCCGGTGTACGTACTTATTTGCCCACCCTTACCGAGGACGGTCTGGAGGCCAAAAATAGTCTGCGACTCAAGATTGTTTTTGGATCGTGCGATCTCATCGGCGGTTGGCGGTTCTTTCTTTATCTTTTCGATCTCAAGATCGATCTCTTTTTCGATGTCATCGAGCGACTTATTGGGGCGCGCGGTCGCGGTGATCTGAAACAGACCGCCGATCTCGCCCGTGCTGTTAAATGCGCCGACCTGCTGAGCCATCTCCTTGCCGTATATCAGGTTACCCTGAAGCCGAGAACCACGACCGGACGACAGGATGTTGCTGAGAATGTCTAGAGCGGCTTCGTCAGTGGAATATTGCCGAACACTATGCCACACCAGCGACCGCCGTGGCAGCGGAGCGAGCGGGTCATCGACCGAAACGCGGATCTCTTTGTCGAGCTTTGGATCGGCGGGATTCGGTCGCGATATTTCACCGCCTTTTGCGATCGGGCCAAAGTACTGTTCGATCCACTTCTTAGCCTGTTTCTCGTCAAAATCACCAGCCAGGACCAAAACCGTATTATTTGGCGTGTAATATTGACGGAAAAATGACTTAACATCCTCCATAGACGCAGCCTGAAGGTCCTCGAGCGACCCGATCGTCGTCCAATGGTAAGGATGTCCCTTGGGATACATTATTTCGCCTATTTTCTCAAACGCGGTGCCATACGGTTGATTATCGACACGCTGGCGGCGTTCATTTTTCACGACGTCCCGCTGGTTGTCGAGCTTCTCCTGCGTCATCGCTTCGAGCAAACCGCCCATTCGATCCGCCTCGAGAAACAAAGCTAATTCAAGAAAATTCGAGGGCACAATTTCGAAATACCAGGTTCGATTTTGATCGGTCGTTCCATTAACATTCGCGCCCGCCTCTTGGAGCGGCGTGAAGTAATCGGTGTCGTAATTTTTCGAACCCTGAAACATCATGTGTTCGAAAAGATGTGCAAAACCGGTTCGGCCCTCCACTTCGTTCTTTGACCCGACGTGGTACCACACATTCACCGCAACGACGGGCGTCGAACGATCGACATGTGTGACGACGCGCAGGCCGTTCTTCAGCTTATATTCCTTTACCGGGATCGGCGGCAGTTTTTCGACCTTTTGGCCGGGGACTTGCGTCGTTACGAAGGTGAGCGCTAAAAATAAAACAAAAGAGGCGTAGATTGACCGAATTCGCATTGTTAAAAACTCCTTTAGATACAGAGAAATAGGTTATCGAAAGTCCGCAATCTGCACGTTTTCGATAACCAGGGTTTAGATTTGAATATTAATACGCAGCTCAGCCCGCCGCAGTTTCAACCTTAGCGATCGCCGCGATCTTTTCGCGTTTGGATACGACAACACCGCCGGGTTTCTCGACCGTTATGGCAAACATCTCGGGCCCTTGAGCTTTCAGTTTGGCATTGATCGGTATCACTACCTCGCCGTCAGCCGACACGTCGAATGTGCCGCCATCGATCGGGGTTGCTTTGTCCTGAGTCTTGTCGAATATCCAGAGCTGATAGGTTTCTTTCGCTATGTCGTTCACGGGCAGACCACGAAAGCGCATATATCCCGACTGTTTCTCATCACTCCAAACTACATCGCCCGAGACGGCTTTGAGTTCTTTAACATTTCCGGCCGCCCAGGTAGCCTTAATCACGCTGGCGGTCGAGCGGAGCAAGTCCTCACGCATCTTAGCTGGCGTCAGAATTTGCGGTGTTTCTATTTTAGGTGGAGTTTTTACCTGCTCAATTGTCGGGATTCGAGTAAACCAGATGTTAACCGCGAGTGCGATACACGCCGCCGCTGCCGCCGCCCAGCCAAGCCAACCAAACCAAGGCCTCGCCGGAGCGTCCCTAAATATCTCGTCGCTTTGGATTACACGTCCTCGTGCGGGCGAGCTTGAAGTTTCGTTCTCTGGGCTCACGGCTCCCAAATATCGGTTCGCGTCGGCGGCGATCTTCGCCTGTAGGTGCGCCGGCATCTGCTCGTCTGTCGCAACGCCTATCAAGCTGATCGCGGCCGCGGTGATCTCAAGTGAACGAAACTCCAACTCCGCAGTTCCCGGGTCAAGATCGTCGAGTTGTATCTGCTCGGACTCGTCGAGACCGTAGACTGCTTTCTTAGTCAGGAGGTCATAGAACAGCTCTTGATTTTGTTCGATCATGCCCTTACCTCCTGAAACAGCTGTGGCCGCTCAAGGCCCAAAAATTCCCTGACTTGCAAAATCCCTCGCCGGGCGTGTGTCTTGACGGTACCAAGCGGCATTCCGGTCGCCTCGGAGATCTCGTGGTGCGACATACCCTGAATTATCGAAAGCCGCAGCACCTGCTGTTGCTCCGGTCGCAGGCTGCGCATCGCCTCAGCTGCCTCTTTTGCTTCTAAACTGATCTCCATTTCCTTATCGGCTCGCGTAAACGGCTCGAGCATTACATCGTCCAGCGAATCGGCCGAAATACGCCGCGTCGAGTACCTTATCTTATCTATAAGCCGCCGTCTTGCTATCATCGCAATAAAGGTCGTTTCCGACGATTTTGCTTCGTCAAAACGCGCCGCATTTTTCCAAATATCAACGAATATCTCCTGCACGGCATCTTCCGCCTCTTCCGGGTTACGCAGCATTTTACGCGCGATCGACCACACAAGGCCGCCGTATTTCTTCAGGCAATCCTGAACAGCGTCTCCGTCGCCGCTTGCGATACGATGTAAGATGGCTTGAGTCACTTCAAATTCAATAATCGTTAAATGTTTCTCTAAAGCTACCTTATTTCAACCGCAAATGCCAAGTCCGTTTCGTATCGACCGCGGCTTGCCTCCCGCTATAGATTTCGACGTTTAGTAAAGTTTGGATTCAGCCGGATTAATTATCCGAACTGTCCGCCTTTAGAAAACGCGACGCGAGAAATAGCAGGTATAGAGTGAAAGTCGTAAATGCTGAAAAAAGGCAATACTGGCACCAGGCATTTATCACCGCATATTGAATGTAGGTGAGCCACGCCGACACGGTTGCCATCAAGATCGTTTGAACGCCGAACAGCGTCCACAACGCTCGATTACCAAATGCTGCCAACAGCGCGAGCGAAAATGCTGCAAAATAGGCCGCCGCCCCAAAGGCCGCGAGCGGAATGCCGCCGATCTCGGCATACGGGCTGCTCAGAACCGAGCCGCAATCAAAATCGGCACCGCACGGAACGGGCGCGGCCGTGTAATGATGAACCGTCAGGTAAATGGCGTCAGCGAGCCCGATCAAAGCAATGATGGCCGCCGCAAGCGGGAGTTTTACGATCGCGCGCGAAGCATTTTCGTTCGGAGCTTCCGGATTTGTCACTTATTCACGTTGCCGGTGTTCGCGGCGGGCGCCGTGTTCGCGGTCTGATTTTGCGGCGCTAATTTTTGCAGCTCGGCGTCTATTACTTGTTTTAGCGCCGGCACGGTCATCTCGACATATTGGATCGAAGCACCGTTGATAAACAGCGTAGGCGTCGAATTTACGCCGATCGCTTTGCCTCGCTTCAAATCCTCGTCAACCCGTGATTTGGCGGCAATTCCCGCAATATCGTTCTCCCATTTAGGGATGTCAAGGCCGATCTTTTCAGCATATCCCTTCCAGATCTGTCTGAATGTCGGCGCCGTGGTCCATGCCTGTTGGTTCGTAAAAAGCAGGTTTTGCATATCCCAGAATTTACCCTGCATACCCGCAGCTTCCGCGGCGACGGCGGCGTCATACGATTTGTCATGAGCCGGAATCGAAAGCGGATAATTGCGGAAGATAAAGCGGATCCGCGAGCCGTATATCGACTTGATCTCGTTTAGCGCCGGATGAGCCGCTGCGCACGAACCGCACTGAAAGTCGGCGAATTCCTCAAGCGTGACCATCGCCGTTTGCGAACCCGACTGATTTGGCGGCTGGGCGCCCATCGGTGCATTTGCCGGGATCGTATTTGTCTTTGCGGCCGAATTTGCTTTGTTCGTTGCCGCATTACTATTCGCCGGGGTCACCGGTTTAGACGTGCTGTAAAGCCACCAACCACCGAGGACGGCCAAGACCAGGACCCCGACTATTATCAAGATCGGAGTATTACTTTTTTTTTCGTTTGCGTTACTCATTAATATTTCGATTTAGCTTTTATCTGACGGCCTTGACCCGTTTTTGGTTTACCCGTTTTTCGTCGAGTACATTAATCGTTTCGACAACTTTCGTATAAATTCCGTCGGCGTCGAGGCCATATTTTGCGAGCAGCAGCTTCGGGTCGCCGTGCGTTACGATACGGTCGGGAACGCCCATTCGCACTACCTTTATTTTATCCAAAAGGCCATTTTCTTCAAGCAGTTCCATAACGGCCGAGCCGAAACCGCCGGCGAGGTAAGCGTCCTCGACGGTCACGATCAACCGCATACTCTGGGCCAACGCTATGATCAACTCGCTGTCGAGCGGTTTTACAAAGCGTGCATTGATAACTGTAGATTCGATGCCGTCTTTTTCCAGATTCTTCGCCGCCTCTATCGCCGGATAGACCATTGAGCCATAGGCGAATATCGCGACCTCGCCGCCGTCACGTAATATCTCGGCTTTGCCGATCTCGATGGTTTTTGGGGCCTCACTGATATCCAGGCCAAACCCGTTCCCGCGTGGATATCGGAGCGCTGCCGGGCCAGGATGTTCGATCGCGGTCAGGATCATATCCCGCATCTCGGCCTCGTCCTTTGGAGCCATCAGAACGATATTCGGATATCCGCGAAGATATGCGATATCGAGCAATCCGTGATGCGTCGGCCCGTCTGCACCAACGATTCCGGCTCGATCCATCGCGATCGTCACATTCAGGTCCTGCAGGCAAACATCGTGGATCACCTGGTCAAATGCCCGCTGCAAAAATGTCGAATAGATCGCCGCGACCGGTTTGAGACCTTCGCACGCCATCCCGGCGCAAAACGTAATTGCGTGCTGCTCGGCAATGCCAACATCAAAAGCCCGCTCGGAGAATTTTTCGAGTATTTTGTCGACGCCCGTTCCGTCCGGCATTGCTGCGGTCAGTGCGACGATCTTGTCGTCCTTTGCCATCAATTCGCACATCGTGTCGCCAAAGATCTGCGTGTAGGTCGGCGGAGCGACCTTGCTCGATTTGTACGGCAAGCCAGTCTGCGGGTCGAATGGTCCGGTCGCATGATAGGCGTAATAGTTCTTTTCAGGATTTGGAAATCCCTTGCCCTTTGTCGTCAATGCGTGGACAATGACTGGGCCGTCGTCCACCTTCTTTGCTTCTTCAAGTGCCCGAACAAGCATCGGAACGTTATGGCCGTCAACATAGCCGATGTATTTGAAACCGAGCTCGTTGACGAGAGCACCAGGCAGAACCGCTGCAGCGATGGCATCCTTGAACGATTTAGCGGCTGCGCGGAGCTTTCCGCCGATGCCGGGAACGCTTTCGAGCGCGTCGCCGATCTCTTCTTTCAGGTGTTGATAGCTCTGCGCTTCCTTAATGCGATTGAGATAGCCGCTTAAGCTTCCAACGGCAGGTGCGATCGACATGCCGTTGTCGTTGAGCAGGACGACAAGCTTTGATTTCAGATGGCCGGCTTGATTGATCGCCTCCATCGCCATGCCGCCCGCGAGCGACGAATCACCGATCAGCGCACACACGTGAAAATCTTCTTTCTTTGTGTCGCGAGCTACCGCCATCCCGAGCGCCGCCGAAAGCGAAGTCGAGGCGTGGCCCGCACCGAAAGTGTCATACTCAGACTCTTCGCGCCGGAGAAAGCCGCTCAAACCGCCGTATTGCTTGATCGTGTGCAGCTCGTCCCGACGTCCCGTCAAAATTTTATGAGCATATGCCTGATGCCCTACGTCCCAGACGAGTTTGTCGTTCGGCGTGTCAAAAACATAATGCATCGCCACGGCCAGCTCGACCGCGCCCAAGCTCGCACCCGTGTGGCCGCCAACCCGCGAGCAGGTATCGATTATGAATTGCCGCACTTCGTCGGCAACTTCCTGCAGGTCTTCGACGCGAAGCTGTCGCAGATCAGCCGGTGAATTTATCTCGGACAAAAACCTCATAATATCTAACAACCAAATGTCGCATTTTAGCTTGCGCGAACGCAAATGTTAAATCCGCAAACGCGGATAGCGGAAAATGGAAAGTTGACAATGGTTAAGTTCACTCTCAGTTTCCCATATCTATTATCCGTTTTCAGTTATCCGTTGTTTTTACATTTCTTTACAATACAGAGCGAAAAACATTAGACTAATTGCCATCAACCAGCGTCAAAATAGGTGTAAAGCGAAAGCTAAAATAAATTTAGGAGTACAATAATGTCATTAAAACATAAATTCTTTTCGATACTAACCGTAGTGATCTCGATAGTCGCTTTCTCGACCTTTACGATTGCTCAAGACGACAAAACCGTCACGACTACGCCTGACAAAGCCGAAAAACCGATGAAGGGCAAGGGCCACGGTTTTGGCAAACGCAAATTCGGCGGTGAGGGTTTTCGCGGCATGCACGGCAGACGCGGCCACGGCATGATGAGGATGCTGCACGATATCAATCTGACTGACGCGCAGAAGGATCAGATCCGCTCGATCATGCAGGCCAACAAGCCTGACGAGGCGACAAAGACTGAAATGCGTGCAATCCGTCAAGCACGAATGGAGGGCACCGAGATCACGCCGCAGCAAAAGGAACGTGTAAAAGCGTTTCGCGAACAGGCTCAGGCCAAAGCCAAATCCGTCCACGAACAGATAATGGGACTGTTAACGGCGGAGCAAAAGGCCCAGATCGAAACGCGCAAAACCGAAATGAAGCAGCGTATGGAAGAACGCAAACAAAAACGTCTGCAAAAACCGGCGATAACCACGACGGAAAAGCCAAAGGTCAGCTAAGGCGTTTTCGAAAACACACCTAAAAAAAGGGCGTTGAGACTAATCTCAACGCCCTATGATTTGAATTTTCGCAGCCAACTTCGTTTTTACAAATTCAGTCGACCAATTTACGGGTAAACAAAGGTAGCGTTGGTCACCCTTATAACAGTGATCCTCCGTGGCCGCCGTGCGTGAGATTGTCTGAGTGATGGACCAGCTCAAACACAAGCGGTGAACCCAACAAACACGGGCCTACGTGGCCAAAAATCGAAAGGTCTACTTCCAGTGTTGCCCAGACTGCTATTCGATCACAAGCACCGTACGCGAGGAGTCTACGGATAGACGAACGCGGCGTTCACAACCCAGGTATACGACGGTCCGGGATCGCCTCCGCTCAGGAGACCATCCGCGTGGTAGACCATCTCGAGAACAAATGGCTCATCTAGCATGCACGGGCCGACATGACCAAAGATCGAAAGATCCTGTTCGGGTGTCGTCCGCGCTATTTGCCCCACACCGTTGGCATCTGCCGTAAAACCATTATCAAAGGGATCGTTTCGGCCAAGTCCGCCAACGCCGATTGGTGGTCCTGGAACAGAATCCAACAGGACGATCCAGATCGAATAAACGCCGTGAGGACGAAGGCCGTTGAAATGCAGAACACTGTGTGTACCCTTTCTGATGCACTTGACGGCGGCTCTGCCCGACGCTTCGTCGAACTGGCCCAGCGACATTTGACTCTTGTCGGGGTTCAGCACCGAGGCGCAAAACTGCGGATTCGGCTGGCCTCGAAAGGTGCGGTTGAACAGTAGCGTCTCTGGCGGCGTGTTTGCCGTAATGACTCCGACGCTGGCATCCGTAGTGCTGCACACACCGCCCCGAATATCGCCATAGACAAATAGAGAGTTACGGGTTCGGATTGGGCCCTGTGCATTCACCGGATTGATATTGGTTAACGCCAAGGCGAAAACAAAAAACACAAAGATGAATAGTTTAGACATAGTTTCTCCTTTTCGAATATTGTAAGAACGGCGACGAAGCTCATCGACCGTGGTCCAGTTTTGGATGGATCCAGCATTGTAGGCTGACTGCTTCCCATCATCTAATCAAAAGGCGTTGTCTTGTGTCTGTTGATATAGATTGGAACTCAAATGCGCCGATGTCAATGTCGCAGCCGTCACAAATAGGACGTATCAGTAGCCACTGGAGCGCAGGCATCGCTGCCTGCAACGCCGGTTCCTACGGCGTGATGCTTGCGCTCCCGTCGAGGCTTCTCGTCAATTTACGGGTAAACAAAGATAGCGTTTGTTACCCAGGTATTAGGTGGTCCGGGATCGCCTCCATGCGTAAGATTGTCCGAATGATAGACCAACTCAAACACAAACGGCGCATCCAGCATACATGGGCCGACGTGACCGAAAATCGAAAGATCTTGTTCCGGCGTTATCCGTCCGATCTGCCCTACGCCTGTGTCGTCGGCTTGAAAGCCGTTTTCGCTCACGGACGTGCGGCCAAGACCGCCGACGCCGATCGGCGGGCCGGGAACTGAGTCCGGCAGGACTATCCAAATTGAATAGACACCGTTTGGCCGCAGTCCACTGAAATTGAGCACGCTGTGGGTGCCTTTCTTGATGCATTTAACAGCCGCCTTGCCTTTTGGCGTCGTGTATTCATCCAGAGTCATCTGGCTGCCGTCCGGGTTCAATACCGGCGTGCAAAAGTTTGGCATCGGCTGCCCGCGAAAGGTTCGATTAAACAAAACCGTGTCCGGCGGCGTATTCGCCGTGATGACTCCGACGCTGGCATCGGTAGTGCTACAGGCTCCGCCGCGGACATCGTCGTAGGCGAGAACCAGTTCGCGATTTCGCGTCGGATCCTGAGCCGATACTGTTATCGCCGCCATCAATGCGACAGCGACAATGCAAATTGTTAAAAAAGTCTTCTTGTTCATATTTACTCCTACATTTAATTGTTTTTGTAATGCGTCGGCCGAAGCTGGCCGTGCGTTGACATGCGATTGATGGAATCGGCTTTGTTATGCCCATTGCTTCCCATCGTCTAATAGATCTCATTAACTCCGCGCCTTACGGTATATAAGCCGACGGAACGGGTTTATCGTTTGCCAGACCGAATTGTTGAACCGAGATTCCGCTCGTGCTTTGCAAAATCCACCACGTGCCGTTGCGGTAAATTGCCGCATCAGTTTTGCCATCGCCGTCGTAGTCAGCTGAAACGAGCGCATCGCCCGCCAGACCCCAATTAACGACCTGCAAACTGTTTGACGAACTGCTCCAGACATACCAATTCCCCTCGGACGGCCTAAAAACAGCGAGATCGGTTTTGCCGTCGCCGTCATAATCCGCCGGAACCGGTTTGTCGGTTTTTGATGATCCGAACCGGATCGCGGAAAAGCCCTCGGTGCTTTTGAGTAAGTACCATATGCCGTCGCGAAAGACGGCTTGATCAGCACGCCCGTCGCCATCGTAATCGCCCGCGACCAGTTTGTCGGTGGCGAGTCCAAACTGCACCACATTTACCTGATTGTTTACGCGATTGAGCGTCCACCAAGTTCCTCCGCGATAAACAGCGATTTCTGAACGTCCATCCCCGTCAAAATCGGCGGGAACAGGAATATCGCTGGAGAGGCCGAATTGGGTTACACCGACTGTGCCGTCCGAGCTGTTGATCCACCACCATGTTCCATCACGATAAACGGAAATGTCGGTTCTGGCGTCGCCGTCGTAGTCTGCGGAAACGATCTTGTCGGCTGCCAAGCCAAACTGCGTGGCTGAGAAACCCGATTGCGAACGATTGAGATACCAGGTCTGATCGGATGGGCGAAACACGGAAATATCGCTCTTGCCGTCGCCGTCAAAATCAAACATTGTCCGGACGACTCGCAACTGAGAGGGATAACCGAGGGCGGCAAGTTGAGCCGAGCTAAGACGCCTATAGTTCTGCACCACGTCTCGTGCGGTAACAGAGGCACTATATATTCCTGTAGGAAAGTCTTGAGGAGCGGCCACCACCACCACGCGATAGACCCCGTCGTGGTCATCTCCTGAAATACGGTTCGCGCCGGTGATAGAGACGGATAACAAAGTCGTACAATCATCGGCGTAATAAGGACAACCCGGAGGGTTGCTAAAACTCACGTAGATAGCACTAACTCCCGATGTTTCATCTCTTGCGCGAAGAGTGATAGTGATATTACGCGGGCCGTTGGACGAATTGATGGCGGAGGGCGTGAAGCTGAAATCGCTTATCTCCGGCGAAACCGTTTCGTTTGTATTTATGACCTGCAACTGAGTGGCAAAACCGCGGGCAGTAAGGTCGGAGGTATAGAACCGCCGCCACCGGTAATAGGAAGGTGCTCCATCGTATATGAAAATATTATCAACATCCCAGGTGCCTGCCTCAGCGTATTGATAAAACGTGACGGCCTTTCTATAAACGCCATCCCTACCATCTCCCGAAATACGATCCTGAATGCCCAAACCATAACTGTAACGACCCATTCGAGGACTTCTGAAGGTAACATCCATATTCCAAAAATCTCTCTCGATATCCGTAACGCGAACGGTTATGGTTACGGTTTGGGAGCTGTTGGTCGTGTCAATGGTTGACGGAGTAAAGCTAAACTCCGTTACATCTATTGATGTTGTAGGCCATCCAGACCCTTGTGCGCTGACCTGATCTATCGCCGATAGAACTAAGAACACAGCCAATGCTAATTTGCCAATTAACGATTGTGTGCGTATTTCTTTGGAGACGAAAAGAAGGTTTTTTATTAAGCCGCATAGCAAAAATGCAGGGGCAAAAAGCCGCGTTGTGATTACGGTGGTTTTGGTAATATTGAATTTCATGTTTGCCTCCTGAAAGCTTTTGTTTGTTCTGGACGCCGGTTGCTATATAATGTTGGGGAACTCCTTAGGAAATTCACTTCGCGATTATCAGCAACCGGCGATATTTGTTTCTTGGTAAACAAATTAACGGTTGGAGGCGCGAAATGTCCTTGAAAAAAGTTCCTAGTTTTCTCTTAAATTTCTCGGAGGCTGAAATGAGCCGCAAAGAGATGCTTTCCTACTCCTTTAAGTCGTTCCGTCTCGATCTCGCCGAGCGGTTATTATTGAACAATAACAAGCCGGTACCACTCACTCCGAAAGCGTTTGATGTACTCGTGTTTCTTGTGGAACACGGCGGCCACTTGGTCGAAAAAGACGAATTGATGGAAACGGTATGGGCCGATTCATTTGTCGAGGAAGCGAATATTTCCCGCATCATCCACACATTGCGCAAGGCTCTGGGCGAGGACGAAAACGGCAATAAATACATCGAAACCGTGGCAAAAAGCGGTTATCGCTTTGTCGCCAAAGTAAATGAAATCCGCGAACCAGTGTCAGAACCGCATGCTCCCCTCCTGCCTGAGGAGGGGGGGCCGAAGGCCGGGGTGGTGGGAGCAGCGGGCGGGCCAATCGCGGCCGAAAAACCACGCAGTCAATCAGACGGGTCTGATCTGTTGCACAAAATTCCGCAGCCGGCAATTGATAAAACTGTTGTTCCGACAGTTAATGAGCAAAAACACACGACGCGGTTCATTCTTTTCACAGTCGGTTTCGCTAGCGCACTTTTTCTGATTTTCATGTTGTCTTTTAATTTTCAATCCAGCTCTTCCACCGGTCCGAACGATGTCGGATCAACGCCCCAAAGGCAATACACGACAAATGATGAAGCCTATCGGCTCTATCTGCTAGGTTCGGCTTTGGCGGACAAACTAACCCGTGAGGATGCTAGAAAAGCGATCGAAGCCTTCGAGCAAGCCGTAAAACTCGACCCGAACTATGCACCCGCATACGCAGGATTGGCAAATGTTCATACAGCCATTGCTTTTATGGGTGTTGGCGGTAATCCGACCGAGGAATATCTCAAAGCGAAAACAGCGGTGGAAAAAGCCCTTGCAATAGACGACAACCTTGCCGAGGCGCATTCATATTTGGGCGAATTAAAGACCAATTTCGAGTGGGATTTTGCGGCTGCTGAAGGCGAACATAAACGTGCCATCGAGTTAAATCCGAATTCTGCCGCTGCACGCCGAATGTATGCGCTGCTGCTCAGCTTTCTCGGGCGGCCGGACGAATCCGTTGGAGAAATCAAAACCGCCATTGATCTTGAACCGGCGTCAGTGCTTAATCATAAGATTTACCAACAGACATTGTTTTACGCCCGTCGTTACGATGAGTCTATTGCCGAGGGAAAAAGAACCCTCGAATTGGATCCCGAATTTCTTGGGGTTTTCGATACTATCGTAGGGTCTTATCTTATGAAAGGTGACGATGACCAGGCATTCGATTGGTTTCTGCGACAGTGTGAGCTAAAGAAAAATAAACCCGACGAGATCGAGTCGTGGAAAACAATTTATGCCCAATCGGGTTGGGGCGGCATTTTCGAGCGACAGCTTGAACAGGCTAAGGAGGCTGAAAAAAACGGTGATCCTAACCCCATGCCGCTCGCTCGTCTTTACACCAAAACCGGTGACCCCGAACAGGCGTTTATTTATCTGGAAAAAGCTTTTGAGAAACGTTGGCAGGGAATGACCTCGCTTAAGGTCAGTCCGAGCTTTGATCCATTGCGCTCAGACCCGAGATTCGAGGACCTAGTCAGGCGTGTTGGATTGAGATGACTGTAAAAACACGATGGCGGAGTCCGTACAAATTAAGGGCGTTGAGACTAATCTCAACGCCCTTTTTATTGTCTACGACTTCTATTCTTCAGTTAGACGGCTGAGCCGGGATAGCTCGATCCAAGACGCACGGCGTCGCCCTCGGCAAGCGCATTGACCAGTTCGTAGTGAAAATAGTCAAACTTAGCGGCAACCGGTGGCTGGACGCGTTTGTCATACATCTCACGCGAACGGTCGATCGCTTCGCGCAGACGCTCGTACAGGTCGCTGGCCTCGCGGCCCTCGGTAACCTTTTTCTCGTTGTAGAGCTTGATCTCCGACACGAGCAGGCGAGCAAATCGGCGTGCATCATTGTGAATTCGACGTTCGTCATCGGGCACTTCGATCGGCAGATCTACCGGACGATCGCGAAGACGAGTATGTGTAACCGGTATCGCGGCAACCTCAGCAACGGGCTCGACGACCTGATTATAACCGCCGCTGCTAATCGCACCTGCCGGCTCATATTCCTCGGCCATTTTACTGTCGAATCCAGTACCTGCAAAAGCCGGTGACTCTATCGAATCGGGCGCATCGAATGTGACCGACTCTTCGACTGATTCGGGCTCTGGTTCTGGCTGCACCTCGGCTTCGATTGTCTCAAAAGCGTGGTCGTCTTCGACAAATGTCTCAGCAGTCGCAGGCGAAGTTTCTTCGATCGTTTCTTCGTAGCTGACTGCGTCAACAGTCGAAACTGTCTCTTCTTCGACCGAAGCCTCAAATTCCCTGGCAGGCATTTCCTCGATCGTTTCTTCGTAGCTAACGGCGTCAACAGACGACGCTGTCTCATCTTCGATCGGAGCCTCATATTCCCTGGCCGGCTCTTCGTCAATTGTTTCTTCGTAGCTGACCGGCTCAACAGCAGACACTGTCTCCTCTTCGACCGGAGCCTCAAACTCCGAAACCGGTGCTTCGACGTTGTCTTCCTCAGCGTCAAATTCATCGGCGCTGCTTGCCGAGTCATCAACACGCGTGTATTCAAATTGCTGTTCTTGGTCGACCGCCTCGTGCGAATCGAAAGCTACTTCTGTTGACGGCTCAACCATGGTTGATTCCGTAAATGAATGTCCGTGCGAAATATCGGCTTGATCTGAAGTGTCGTTCGCAAAACCAACTCCAGTCGGCATTCCCGAATGGTATTCGCTGGTTTCGGCCGGCATTTCACTCATCGACCCATGTGATTCGTCAAACCGTTCCTCGGCTGCCGGAGCATGGTCTTCGACCGTATCGTGCGAAGCATCTTCAAAATCCGCGGCCGCCATTTTCTCACTATCCGCTCTTGCAACCTGTGAGGAAGCAAGCAGCTCAACGGTCAGGCCGGCGACTCTAACGATCGTCTCAAGAGCCTCACGGTTGACATTTACGCCGTCATTTCCATAATCGGCATACAACACCGCAACGCCGCGTCCACGAGCAACGAGCGGTATCGCGAACATCCGGTCCGGATGACCAAAATGCAGCGGATCCAGAAATTTAGAATCATCAGCAAAGGCACCTGCAGCTTCTTCGACAGTTGAAACGGATCTTATCGCCGAGCCAATTATCGAGTCGTCTGCGGTTTGAAACAGCACGTCGCGAATCGCGTTCTCGGCCATGTCGCCCGCGTTGCCAAAAACCTTCCACCCTGCGAACTGTTCGTTCTTGACGATGAAAAATGCACCGCGCGGAGCGAACTCAGCCGCGTGCTTGACGAGCGATTTTAAAATCGTCGCCTGAGAATTCTTTGTGCTTATATCGTTGACCGCATCCCGGATAGCGTCGTATTTGACCTCAACCGGAGCCGCAACCGGCTCGAGCTTTTCGGCTTCGGCCATTGCGTTCGCAGTGATCTTTGCACCCTCATCGCGCGCCAGACGAATGTGTTCCATGACAGAACCCGTAAAGGCTTCGTCAAATTGAGGTGTGGAATCAAATCGGGCAGCGTAGGCCTCAAAGGCGTCGTTAAACTGTTTCTTGTGGTTTTCGAACTCAGTTTCGACCTTGCTCTGAAATTCCGTTACTTCCTGCTTCATTTCAGCAAGAATGTTTTTGAGATAACTTTCGAATTCAGTTCTAAGGCTAAGTTCGAGTTCTTCGCTATTCACTTAAATTTATCCTCCATCTGTCAGAAAACGCAATCTTGATAGGTGTGTATGCGGTCGGCGGATTGGGTAGAAAACCAAACTTTGTAGGTAGGACGGCATTTTACACAAATCGCCATCAATAAAATTATGAACAATTTAGGAGGGATATGTCAAGAACTTCTTGATAATCAAAAAAATAACTCTTTTTTGAAATGGCGCAGTAGTGTCTCGCGGCTTACACAGCGACGACCGTTATCTCAGGGTCGATCTCTTCCTTGATCATATTTTCAATGGCCATTAGCGTTCCGGTCAGCGAGCTCGGACAGCTTCCGCAGGCTCCCTCGTAACGGATCGAGAGTTGATTATCAGCAAGTTCCAGCACCTCGAGCCAGCCGCCGTCGCTCGCGAGATACGGTCGTATCCGCTCGTCAAGCAGCTCGTTGATCTGCACGAGTTTTGGGTCGTCGCTAGCCGCGGCCGCTATTGCACCGCCGACTGCAGCAGCGGCGCCCTTCCCGTTTCCGTTCGAGGTTTGCACCGACTCAGCCGCTCTGATCGGCACGGCGAGTACCGGTAGGATCTCGTCCCACTCGGCTTCGTCGGTTTTTTCCACGGTTATCATCTTGTCCATATAAAAGACCGAGACGACATTACCGATGTCGAAGAGTGACTTTGCCAGCGAGTCATCCGAACTTGATTCCGGAGATTTAAACGAGTGCGAAGTGCCGTGTGAAACCGGTTCCTTCAAAATGAACTTCACGGCATTCGGGTTCGGCGTTTCTTGAATATCTGCTATCTTTGGCATCTCTATCTGCAAATGTAATTAAATCATTACATTTTTGTCAACATTATATCCTATTCAGTGCCGGAATGCACAAATATCCAATAATGATTGGCGATATTTGTCCATCATCCGAGAGGCTGGTTTCCGGAAATCAGCTCAACACTGTTGGGACTTAATGTTGAATTTTGCTCCTAGCGGCAAGATATAGCCGTTTGATCCGTTCGCAAAATTGGAAATTGTCGGGTCCAATTCGTTTACGAGGCGCAGCCCCATTTTTAGGACTGTTTCATCGTCCAGCGAGCTAATGATCCCGACATCAGACCTTTCGGACTTGACCATCAAACTCCACGCCGTCTGTCCATTAACCTGATATTTCTCACACAGCATGTCGGCAAGCGCATCGCTATTTGCAGCATCGAACCATTTGAGAAAATCATTGCGACCCAGGCCGTCCGAGCATTCCGCCAACAAAATGATCGTGCCGCCGGTTTTGCACGCATGCGAAGCCGCCTCGAGCGCCTTGTGAGCCTGGATCATATTGATGTCGTGCGGGAAGCCGCCGCAACTTACGATCACAAGATCGCGTTTCTCATCGATATCGATCGTGTGTTCGGCGGCGTAGGCGTCGCACGCGGCCCTATGTGATGAGATCCAATTGCCGCAGAAGAGATCAATTGGCTCGCCGGCGTCGTTAACGATTGTGCTGATGGCAAATCCCGGATCGACCATTGCGACGATCTCCATAAACGCCTCATTCACGGCATTTCCATCCAGCAAGCCTGTTTCAACGCCATCTCGGCGAAGCTTGGTTTCGCAGTCAAACGCGAGTTTGTGAGTTTCAGAGGTCGTCTTGGCAGATGCGAGGCCGGGGCAGATCAGCTTACGACCGCCTGTAAATCCGGCAAAATAATGAAATGTGACGCCGCCGATAATGACGATATGATCGTGATCGCCCAAAGCGCGGTTCAGCTCGATCGGAATGCCGCCGGATGTTTCGCCCAATCTGATCAACTGCGCCAAATCGCGCGGTTCGTGATCGAGGGTTTTGATCCGTTGTGCGATAAACGGCGTCAATATTGCCGCCTTTTCGTCGTCGGTGACCCTTCTGTGAATGCCGGTGGCAAAGATAATCCGTATGTCGTGAGGTGCTGTACCGTTAGCGATAAGTCGGCGAACGACGAGATTAACAACCTGTCCGCAGGCGGTTTGGCGTGTTGCGTCCGGCACGACGATGAGAACGGATTCGCCTGGACTTACAATTTCTGCGAGCGGAGGTGAATCTAAGGGATGATCGAGTTTCTCCCCGATATCGGCATCGGACATCGGCCGGCTATTAATAGCATTGTTGAGAACCGTAAAGCGCTCCGGGTCATATTCAAACGGAATCACGCTGCGGCCATATTTTAGCTCTATTGTGGACATTTCAGCGGGTCAACTCTGCTTGGCCCTTTCAAAGCACTTGGTTCCAGTCTCGCATACATAGACGGCCTCTGCTTCGCGATCGGTCGTCTCCATCTGGATAGTCAAATGGTCGATCCCAAAGCGTTCATGAAGCCGTTTGCGAACCTTAACAAGCAAGTCCGAATGGGCGACCGACTCGTGGTGCGAAATGTGCGCCGAAAGCGCCTCTTTCCCGGACGAGATCGTCCAAACATGCAGGTCGTGAACACCGACGACACCACTCGTCTCGCGGATCGTACTTTCGACGGTCGCGAGATCGATATGAGCGGGCGTACCCTCTAAGAGCACGTTAACCGAGTCCATGATCAGCCGCCACGATCCAAAGATAATTACCAGGCTGATCAGAACGCTGCAGACCGGATCCGCCCAGAGCCACCCAAAGCCGGCGATTAGAATGCCGGCAATGATCGCCATCGTAGAACCAAGAAGATCGCCTATTACGTGAAGCCAGGCTCCGCGCATATTCAAATCGTGCTTGTGGCCAGAATGCAGCAACTTTGCGGCGACAATGTTGACCAACAGACCACCCACGGCAATAAGAGTCAGTCGCGACCCATTTATTTCGGGCGGTGATTGCCAGCGCTGGATAGCCTCATAGATGACCCAGATGGAAAGTAGAACGAGCGCAATGCCGTTTACGAACGCCGCAAGTATCTCGAGCCGGTAATATCCAAAGGTTTTCCTTGCTGTGGCCGGACGCGAACCGAACCAGATGGCACCGAGTGTTAGGCTCAAGGCCGCGACGTCCGTCAGCATATGACCGGCATCCGCGATCAACGCGAGCGAATTGGTGAGCCATCCGCCAACCGCCTCGACCACCATATAAAGGAAAGTCAGAAGAAGTGCAAGCCTTAGACGCCCGACCCGGGGAAATCCTGTCTCGGTTTGTTTGCGGTGATAGGCGATGATTGCCTCCGATCTAATACCGGCGCAAAACGCTGCCGTTTCTGAGTGAAATAATAAATCCGGCGCGGTTGCCGCGGTCGTCGCTTATCTCAACCGCGGTTTCAATCGACGGCGACGAGATCTGCAACCGAAATGTGCCGTCAGGGCCCGAATTTGTCTCGCGTCCCTGTGATCGGACGGTCAGCCCGGGGCCAGTTTGGGCCGTTACGAGATAAACCTTTCCCCCAACCCTTTCAACTCGCCAGTTAGACGCGTCGATCGAAACATTCTCGCCGCCGCGTACGATCATAAATTTCCAAGGATCGTTCCAGTTGGTTGTCTGGCCCGAACGGCCCGTGGCCTTAAGCCGCCAGTAATAAGATCCGGGCGATAGGCCGTTTAACCTAAATTCGCGGCTCGTCAAACCATTTCGGTCAACCAGTATCGCGTCCGACGCAAAAATCGGCGATCTGGAAATCTGTAGGTAGTAGCTTGCCGATGGGTTTCCCTCGGCATCTTGCCAATTAAAAGAAACATCGACGCCACCGCCGCGGGCATCGACGATCTGACCAGAATTCCCAGGTGATATCGGTCTCGGCGCTGCCAGCAATTTTTCACGCGCCGACAGCTTTCCACCCTTTACAGTGGCGAATTCATTTTCGCCGATCACCGACTTTTCTCCGCCGATCGTCGTTTCGACGCCACCGCGGCTGATCCGAATTTCGCCCCCATTCGTACCCGCGTCCGTGCTAAAACTAGCGTCGGTTTTTGGCAAAAGCTGGTTTTCCGAATCGGCGACCTCAACAATATTCTTCGCATCCTGAGGCTGATCGTCGGTTCTGACGTTTATTTGTCCGTCATCCAACGAGACGCGGACGTTCTTTCCGCCAAAGAGCGAGGTTGTGTCCTTGACGACGATGGTGCTGTTTGGTCTCACCGAGTAAACGGAACCATCGATCATCTGAATGATTGCCCGTCCGTCCGACTGTGTTTGGATCGTGTCGCCGGCGGCAATGTACGTTTCTTTTGTTACCAGAATGGTCTCGCGGGTCGCCGCACGGGTTATCCGCACTTCGCCCTCGAATGAGATCACACGCGCCGAGTCCTTCGGAATTTCGACCGTCTCGCTCGGTATAAACCAGTTGTTTCGCGAAGCCCAACGCACGCCAAAAACCATTGAACCACCGACAACAATGACCGCAATCAAAGCATAGACCGAGCTTTTGCGAATATTCCACCAATCGACGTAGAATTTGCGGTACTTGTTTTCTTCCATTGTTCGGCTATTCGCTTTCACTTTCAGCCGCTTCTTTTAGAGGTGGGAAGATCAGCGATAGGATCACAGATACGAGTATCGCACCTGCGACGGTAGCAAGCGACAAATTAATCACCATTTGTTCGAATTCATGATTAAGGAATCTATGCAAAAAATTAACGAATCCTGAGTTGTTCCCTTCGCCCAAGATCATTATCAGACCTTGCGCGGCAAGAGGCAATAGCATTTTTACGCCAATAAAACTCAAAACAAAAGCCAGGCCATACTTAAGAAAATGAAATTTTTCGGCCATGTCGGCCAAGAGAAAGAAGAACGTGCGAAGGCCAAGAATCGCAAATATATTCGATGTATAGACGATAAATCTGTCGGTGGTAATACCAAATATCGCCGGTATCGAATCGACCGCAAATACAAGATCCGTCACTTCAACTGTTATCAGCACGAGAAACAGCAATGTTCCGGTTCGCACTCCGTCCTGCATCACGAAAAACTTATCGCCATCGTAGTGTTTTGAAATACGGATGTACCGCATGGCGAGCTTTACGATTATGTGTTCGTGCGGCTCGAAGTTATCTCCCGTATTCCCGAACATACGTAGTCCTGTGTAAACCAGGAAAGCGCCGAACAGATAAATGATCCAGTGGAAGCTCTCAACAAGCGTGGCACCCGCAAAAATCATGATCATCCGCAATGCCAGCGCACCCATGATGCCCCAAAACAAGACCCGGTGCTGATATTTTTTTGGAACTTTAAAGAAAGTAAAGATCAACAGAAAGACGAACAGGTTGTCGACTGACAATGACAGCTCGATCAGATAACCCGTTAAAAAGAGCTTCGCTTGCGCAAGGGCAACGTTCCAGTCACCGGTGTGATTGCCCACTTGAAAATAGACGAACACATTGAACCCGAGTGCCAATGAGATCCAAACGATACTCCACCTAATCGTTTCCTTTCGCGTCGGCGCGTGCGATTTGCGGTTGACAATGCCGATATCGACGAACAAAGCTGTCAATACAACCGCAAAAAAAGTTATCCAAACCCAATACGGGTGATCAACTGAGGTCATAATATTCAGAAAACCGTTCCGAAGCGGGCCGATTGACCGTCGATTCAATTATTCGAACGATCTTTCCGAGCCCATCGGAGTCTATTTGTGAAAAATCACCCGAGCGGTCGCTGTCCACATCGAGAACCGCGACAATCTGCGAGGACGAATCAAATACAGGTACGACGATCTCTGACCGCGCGGCCGAGCTACAAACAATATGGCCCGGAAAAACGTTTACGTCCGGTACGATCACGGTTTGTCGCGTGGTAAATGCATGGCCGCAAACGCCTTGATCGAAATTGATCCGAGTGCAGGCAGCCGGACCCTGAAAAGGCCCGAGCACAAGCTGATCCTGTTTTTTCAGATAAAATCCGACCCAAAAAAACCCTAAAGCTTCCTTCAGAACCGCCGCGACGTTTGCAAGATTGGCGACAAGGTCCCTTTCGCCGGAGATCAACGCCTCGATCTGCGGCGTGATTTCGTCGTAGATATTCGATCGATCTCCTTGGCTTGTAAACGTAAGCGTTTCAACCATAATTTGTTAGTTTACTTTTTACGCAGATAGCGAGCAAATGATTCGATAGCGTGAAAAATGTATAATCGCGGTTAGACTGCAGTGTCGTCTCGCCAATAACGTTCTCGTGGAAGTACTAAGCAAAATTGTTTCTGTTGCCGTCGGCGGTGCGTTTGGTGCGGTGGCTCGTTATCTGATCAACATCTCACCCGCTGCCAACGTATTTGAAAAATTTCCTTTCCCGACATTCCTGATTAATATCTCAGGCTCGTTTCTGATCGGTTTTCTGTTGATTTTACTTACCGATCGGATCGTAATTAATGACAATGTCCGAATGGCGATCATCGTCGGTTTTCTAGGGGCGTTTACGACGTTTTCCACGTTTGAGATGGAGATTTTTGGCCTTATCCGCGAGCGCTACTTCGTTACGGCATTTTTATATTTATTTCTCAGTATTTTTGTCGGATTCGTCGGACTGCTCGGCGGCGTGGAGCTGGCTAAACGAGTGTGACGCCGCCGCCCGGCTTGTGCTTCAGGCTGTATCTGACTGAGCTCTAAATGATTTCTGCCTCGCATTTCGTACGATCTGAGCAGCCGCAGGAGCAGACTCGGCAAGGGCTGTCAGGTGCCCCATCTTTCGGCCCGGCCGCGGCTCAAGCTTGCCATAAAGATGCAGTTTTATGTCGGGCATCACCAATATGGCATCCCAGACAGGCTCGCCGTTTTGCCAAAGATCGCCGAGCAAATTTGCCATCGCCGCCGGACGATAAAATTCCGTCGACCCTAGCGGTAGCCCGCACACGGCCCGCAGCTGCTGTTCGAATTGTGACGTAACGCAGGCGTCAAACGTCAAGTGGCCCGAGTTGTGCGGGCGCGGAGCAAGCTCGTTGACCAACAGCTTTTCTTCCTTCGTCACAAAAAACTCAACGCACAGCGTGCCGACGTAACCCATTGTATCTGCTATGTTTCGGGCGATCTCGACAGCCTCGTGATTCAGCTTTTCTGAAACGAATGCCGGGGCGAATGAAACATCTAGGATGTGATTGGCGTGTTCATTTTCGATCACGCCGTAATGCGCAAAATTCCCTGACCGGTCGCGGGCGCAGACGACCGAAACCTCTTTCTCAAAATCAACAAACGCTTCGAGCACGGCGTCGCTGCCATTGAGTGCCGCAAACGCTGTCACAATGTCCGCGGGCGAGTTTATCTTTGATTGTCCCTTACCGTCATAGCCAAAACCAGCGGTCTTCAAAACGCAAGGAACGCCAAGTTCTTCAACGGCGATCTCTAGATCATCGATCGTTTTTACGTGCCGAAAAGGAGTGACGGGAAAGCCGTGGCCGGCGAGAAAAGTCTTTTCTCGCAGTCGGTTTTGTGTCGTGTGTAATATCTCATCATTTGGAAATACATCAACAAATTCTGCGGCCGCATCCACGGTGGCAGACGGAACGTTTTCAAACTCGAATGTGACGACATCAACGGAGCCCGCAAATTGCCGAACGGCGTCAAGGTCGTCGTATGCCGCCTTAGTCTCAATATCCGCAACCTGTCCCGTCGGTGTGTCGCTCTCAGGCGAAAACGTATCCACCCGATAGCCCATTTTGCGAGCCTCGATGGCGAACATTCGCCCCAGCTGTCCGCTGCCAAAGACACCGATAGTTGAATTTGGATAGATTTTGCGCGTCACCGATCCTGGCCCTTACTTCTTGATTCGAATCGATAGTTTAACGCAGATAGCTTGACAATAAAATTCGTAGGCGCCGATATTTTCTACCTTTGGGCTTTAGCCGGTTCGCCCTGCATAAGCCGCTGGGTTTCTTCTACGTGTTTTTGTGATCCCGCGAGCCCGGGACTGTTTTGGATAGCTGATTTGTAAGCACCCGTCTGGCGTTGTTCGTGTTCGGCCCTAAGCGATAACGTCGGCTGCGGTTGCGGCCTTTGGGTCGCCCGATTGCCGGTATTCGGATTTATCGCCCCTTTCGGGTTGGCTCCAAAATAGTAGTACGCGGCGATGGCGGCGACAGCAACCCCTGCGATCCGAAATAGCGGAATCGGCTGGCGGATGGAATTAACAGGCTCTTTAGCGCGGTTTTGCGACACTCCCTGATGAGCCTCGCCACAGCGGCGACACGCCGACTCGCCGATGGCGTCCACTAAACCGCAATTCCTGCATTTAACCTTGTCCATCAGTTGCACCCGCCCGGCGGCTAAAAAAGTCGCCCCTTTTAAGATTTAACCTGGTTCCGTGGTCAAGTGTCAACAAGTTTTAACGCTGTGGGCAGTTTGATTTACTTATGCAATCGAGCAAGGAGCTTTTCATTATTGAGTTCGCGAATCGCGTCCATTGCGATCCACCGAGCTGGCTTTGACCCTTGTTTACTGATCCTTTCGGCGGCTTGGATCGCAAGCTTATTCAAATGAAGGTTTCGCTTGCCTATCTGTCGGAGTGCCCAATTGACGGCTTTCTTTATTAAATTGCGGTCGTCGTCGGCATGACGCTCGAGTATTGGCAGGAAATCGGCGAATGTTGCATCGTCGGCCTTCTTATCGTGAATTGTAAGCCAGGCGATCAGGGCTATGCCGGCTCGTTTTACAAACTCGTCGTCCGACGCGCACCATTTTGGAATTTTTTCGTAGGCATGCGGCGTACGCGAAAAAAGATGCCCACAAGTGCTGTCACAGATTGCCCAGTTATCAAAATCCCGTACCCATGATTCCATCTGCGCATCTGTCACTTTTTTTGGATCGTCTATCAGGTACGCAAGAGCACGGGCATCGTGAATCCCAGTCTCCCAAAGTTCCAGCGCCAAAGAATGCCGGTCGCCGTTTTGTCTTTTAAGATCGCGGGCGAGGGCTTTCAGATTCGGAGCCGTTACGCCAAAAGCCTCGTTGGCTACAATTCCATAGCGGGCCATTCCGGCGACATTCTCCGGGCTGCCGAGGGATCGAAGTTGCTCAATTATCTCGGAAATTGTCATTATTCCGGTTTGCTTTTGAGCACGGTTCTTGTTTGCTTCGAGCGAAAAGAATGAAGTTTTTTTCGTAGTCCGGGCCGCGAATTTGCAAGTATTGCGATAGCGAGAAGTGCGGCGTTCTTGGCCCCAGCCGGACCGATTGCGAGCGTCCCGACCGGAACACCGGCGGGCATTTGAGCGATCGAGAGCAGCGAATCGAGGCCTTTCAGGGCTTTGCTTTCGACCGGAACGCCGAGAACCGGCAAAACGGTTTTCGAGGCACACATGCCCGGCAGGTGAGCGGCTCCGCCGGCACCGGCGATGATGACCTCAATACCGCGTTCTTCGGCTGATTTTGCAAATTCGAACAGCAGATCTGGGGTGCGGTGAGCTGAGACGATCTTGGTCTCATGCGCAACGCCAAACTCCGTTAGCGCGATCGACGCGATCTCCATCGTCGGCCAATCGGACTTGCTGCCCATTATGATCGCGACAAGAGGTTGTTTTGCTTTACCGGCCATAAACTAAAAGTAAACCATAACAGCGGCAAAACGGATAGAGGAGATGAACAAAACGACCTCACCATCTTTATCATCCCCTTAATCACTGTCAAATCGCCCGGCTTTCGGCGAGTAGCCTTTTGGCGCAAAGCAACTTAATATAGCGTTAATTACTGATTGTACTAACTCGTCTTTTTTTAAATACGGGCTTTCATTTAGTGATCTTAACTGAGCAATAAATATTATAAAAAGGCAATAATATGGCAGAAAAATCAAAGATATTTTACACATTGACGGATGAAGCGCCGATGTTGGCTACGTTTTCTTTTTTACCGATCGTTAAGGCATTTACAAGGTACGCAGATATTGATATTGAGATCCCGGATATCTCGCTTGCGGGGCGGATATTATCCAACTTTCCTGAATATCTAAGAGACGACCAAAAGATTCCGGATGCACTTACTGCATTGGGCGAATTGGCAACGAAACCTGAAGCCAACATCATAAAGTTGCCGAACATTTCGGCCTCTGTGCCGCAGTTGGAAGAGGCGATCACCGAGCTTCAGAATCAGGGCTTTGCCGTGCCCAATTATCCGGTTGAGCCCAAAACGGAAGAAGAAACAGCTATCAACAAGAAATACGCGAGGGTACTGGGAAGCGCGGTAAATCCTGTGCTGCGAGAAGGAAATAGCGACCGCCGCGCGCCCAAGGCTGTCAAGAATTATGCGAAAGCAAATCCGCATCGAATGGGCGTCTGGAATGCCGATTCTAAAACCTCTGTCGCACATATGAACGGCGGAGATTTTTATGGAACTGAAAACTCGACGACCGTAGAAACGGACGGGCAATTCAGGATCGTATTTTACGGAAACGATGGTTCCAGAAAAGTTTTGAAAGATCTCTCGCCGCTCAAGTCTGGCGAGGTGATCGATTCGTCGGTCATGACACTTTCCGCCCTGAGATCGTTCGTAAAAGATGCGATCGCTGAAGCGAAAGAAAAAGACGTACTTCTGTCCGCGCATTTGAAAGCCACAATGATGAAGATCTCAGACCCGATCATTTTCGGGGCCATTGTCGAAACCTACTTCAAAGACGTTTTCGAAAAATACGCTGACATTTTCAAGGAGTTAGACATCAATCCGAATTACGGACTGGCAACACTTAACGAAAAGATCGCCGGACACCCGCATGAATCCGAGATCAAGGCAAGCATCGCGAAGACGATCGAAAACGGCCCGAAACTCGCGATGGTCAATTCCGATAAAGGGATCACCAATTTCCACGTTTCTTCGGACGTGATCGTTGATGCTTCGATGGCGTCCTTGGTACGCGGCGGCGGCAAGATGTGGAATGCGGCGGGCACCGAAGAAGACACCGTCTGCATCATCCCCGATCGCACTTATGCTGGTTTTTACGACGCGATCATTCAGGACATGAAGAAAAACGGGGCGATCGACCCAAAAACTTTCGGCTCTGTTCCTAACGTCGGCCTTATGGCTCAAAAGGCCGAGGAATACGGTTCGCACGACAAGACTTTCCAACTTTCTGCCGAAGGAACGGTGAATGTCGAAGACGAAAACGGAAAAGTTCTTCTGGAACAGAAAGTTCAGAATGGTGATATTTTCCGGATGTGCCAAACCAAAGATGCTCCGATCCGCGATTGGGTGAAACTGGCGGTCAACCGTGCAAGGCTATCCGACACGTCTGCGATTTTCTGGCTTGATAAAGCAAGAGCTCACGACGCGCAGATCATCAAGAAAGTTGAGAAATACCTGGACAATTATGATCTAACAGGTCTCGACATCAGAATTATGGACGTCAAAGACGCCGTGGTCGAAACGCTCAAACGTGGCCGAGAAGGCATAGACACAATTTCGGTTTCGGGCAATGTTTTAAGAGATTATCTGACAGATATGTTCCCTATCCTCGAGCTCGGAACTTCGGCAAAAATGCTTTCGATCGTTCCGTTAATGAATGGGGGTGGGTTGTTTGAGACCGGCGCCGGTGGGTCTGCACCAAAACATATCGAACAATTTCTTAACGAAGGCTATCTGCGTTGGGATTCACTTGGTGAATTTCTTGCCCTGCAGGCAAGTTTTGAACATCTGGCCCAAACCCAAAACAACCCAAAAGCCCAGATTCTGGCTGATGCTTTGGACGAAGCTAACGCGAAATTTTTAGCCACTGACAAATCGCCCGCCAGAAAGGTCGGGCAAATTGACAACCGTGGATCGCATTTCTATCTTGCAATGTATTGGGCAGAAGCGTTGGCAGATCAAACTGCAAACGCTGAAATCGCTTCCAAATTCGCTCCCGTCGCCAAAGCGTTGCAGGAAAATGAAGCAAAAATTAATGAGGAGCTAATTGCGGCACAAGGAAGATCCCAAGATGTCGGCGGATATTATCATCCAGATTCCGAAAAGGCTTACGCTGCGATGAGGCCGTCTGCAACCCTGAATGAAATTGTGGACGGAATTTAAGATTTAGAAGTTTGAGGCTCTATTTGAGCGATTCGACGCGGCGATTTACTTCTTCCCAATTGACGTTTGTCATAAAGGCGTCGATGTATTTGGCGGCCGCCGCACCGTAATCCATCTGGTAGGCATGCTCGTACATGTCGAGCACGAGCAGCGGGACACAGAACGGCGGATTTGAGGTATGATCCGACGACCAGTAATTATGTACTTCACGCGTGTGCTGGTTAAAGGCGAGCACCGTCCAGCCGCTGCCGCCCGACAGAGCGTTGCCGGTGCGTTTGAACTCGGCTTCCCACGCCTCGTAGCTGCCAAACCATTGCTCGATCAGCTTTTTTGCGTTGCCGTCGGCCTTGCCGTTGCCGCCGAGATTGGCGAAGTATTTTTCGTGCAGCACGATCGACCCTGTGCGTATCAGCTCCTGCCGCTTTAGATCGCCGTAGATATAGGGCGGAAGGTCTTTCTCTTTGCCGAGAGCCGCAAGACGTTGTTCGACAATGTTCAGAGCTTTGACAGCGCCTGTGTAATTGTTTTCATGGTGCGAGCGGATGAGCTTTTCCGAGATCCCTTTTAGCTTTGTCGGATCGAACGGTAAAGGTTTTGGTGAGTGCTTGCCCGCAAACGCCATCGGCAAACTTTCGGTCTGGGCATCAGCGCCGCTAACCGCCAACACACTGGCTCCCGCGGCCAAAACTCCGGAAATTGCTTCTCTACGTGAAATCTTTTTCATATTCGCCTCTGTAAGCAATATTTTACATCGCTCCAGTCACGATAGGAAACTCGCGGAAAAATAGGTTGAAATTCAGCCTATGGACACCTCACGTCAATGATGCGTTGGGTTTTGCTTCAGCATCTCGGCACGAAGCAGGAAGCTACCGTCGGTTACGATTCGGTCGCCGACATTCAGGCCTTCGAGAACGGTAAAGCGGCCATTGTCTTCCTTGCCTAAACGCACCGGTTTGACTGAAAAGACGTTTGGCTTGTCCGTCGGGACAAACACGACTTGTCTATCGTTCATATTCTGAACGGCGGCGGATGGAATCGTGGGCATTGTGCGTTCGGCGATTCCACCCGAACCGAAGGCGACGTTCACATACATTCCGATCTTTAAGATTTGGCCAGGATTATCGAGCTCGACACGGATTTGTGCGGTGCGCGTTTCGGGGCTAATATTCGGGTCAATGTACGTTACGCGGCCGCGAAAGAGTCTGCCTTGATATGAATCGGTTGTAACACTCGCTCCGCTACCAACGCGAAGTGAGCCAATGTCCTTTTCATAAACCTGGGCCATCACCCACACACTCGAGAGATTAGTTACGCGCATCAGTTCTTTGTTTGGTTCGACAACTTCGCCCTGATTCACCATTCGCTTCGTGATCGTTCCGGCCACTGGCGCGGTCAGTGAGATCTTAGACGTTATCTGTGACGGCGAGCGAAGCGAATTTACTTTTGCCGGTGACAAACCAAGCAGCAAGAGCCTCTGTTTAGCGGTTGCAAGGTCCGATTCGGCGGTTTGGCGTTTCACGGCTGCCTGCTCAAATTCGCCGCGGCTCACCGGATTGATCTCCGCGACTTGCACGGCTCGGTCATAGCGGCGTTTTGCTTCGACGACGTTTGCCTCGGCCGTTCGTAGTTTTGTCGTCGCCTGTTCAAATTCCTCGCGGCTGACGGCTCCGATCTCAAGAAGCTTGGCCGTGCGTTCGTGATGCTTGTGATGCTCTACAAGTTCGGCGTCAGCAGTTTTTAGCGCAGCCAATGCCTGATCGAGTTCCGCATTGCTCACCGGGCTGATCTTTACAAGTTTTGCGGTGCGTTCATAATTTTGTCTCGCGGTTTGTGCGTCGGTCTGAAGAGCAAGATAACGCGACTGCGACGCCGCGAGCTCGTCGCTGAAAACTACCCCAAGCGTTTGCCCTTTGCTAACATTCTGGCCAAGTTCGCCGCTGACGCTCCGCAGCACGCCGCCAAGCAGCGAGATGACGGGTGTTTCCTTGTAGGCGTTTGGCGCTACGACGCCGGTCGCGGCAACCGACATTGCCTCACTCGATAGCGTCTCGCCGACGGTCTCGATCTTAAGGCCGATCTTGTCGATCTGGTCGGGCAGTATCGTAACAGTCTCTTCGCCCTGCGCTCCCGGCGTCTGGCCGCTGGTATTATCACCAAAACTAACGGTTCGCGGGGCGGAAACCGGCTGGCCCTCGCCGCTGCCGCGGAAATACCAATACAACAGTCCGCCCAAAATCAACGCTCCGACCGCTGCAAACGCAATGATCATCGGCGTACGATTAGGTGCGGCCTCGTTGTGTGGCGACTTCCCGATGATGTCTTCCCTTTCTTTTTCGTTCATTTCTTTTTTAGTTCGGGCGAATTGACCGCCCGTAATACCTCAATGTTCGCCGAATAGGTTTCAAATTCGGCGTCGATCAATTCATTCTCGACGTCAAGAAAACGCCTTTCTTCGGCAATGTAATCCAGCAAACTTCGATATCCAAGTTCATATGTTTGCCAAATTACTTGTAAATTCTCATTAGCCTGATCGCGAACGCCGCTCTGGAAAATGGATAAGGAACGCGCCGCTCGGTTGTATCGTGCAAACGCCGCTGCGACTTCACGCCGGATCGTCAATTCCCCAAATTCGGCGCGCCGCCGCGCCGCTTCTCGTTCAAAGACAGCCGCTTCGACGGCCCCCTGATTTCGGTTGCGAACGGGTAGATCGACCTCGATGCCGAAAGTAAAAAAGTTAAATATATCCTGCACGGGACGCAGAACGCCATGGTCGTCAAACCCGCTGACCGGAAAACCCGAGTTCATTCGCTGGTAGCCCGCCTTGACGCTCGCATCGATCCGTCCCTCGCTCCGGGCCTGTTCGATCTTCGCCGTCGCAAGTTGTTCGACCGTCCGCGCACCCTGTAGGTCGGGCCGCAGACGCAAAGCATCGTCCGTAGACGTCGATAATGGCGGGAGCGTCGCGATCAAATTGGCAAAGTCCCCGCGAAGCCGCAACGGTTTCTCCGGCCCCATACCGATCATGTTTCTCAGTTCGAACATTGCGGCTTCGACCTTTCCCTCGGCAGTTTCGCGGATCGAATGGAGACGATTTACCTCGACCAGAAAAATATTTTGTTCGAGAGGTGCGATCTTGCCCTCTCTGACGCGGGCGGCAACAAGTTCGTAGCCTTGTTTAGCGGCGGAGAGCGTCTTTTCGGTAACATCGAGTTTCCTGATCGCCGCCAATGCCTCGCCGAATTTGAGCCGAACATCTGCCGCAAGCAGGCGTTCCCTATTCGCAAGCTCAAACTCGCGGGCCTCAAGTTCCCGCTTTGCTACGGCGATTCGCGCAGCACGTCGTCCGCCAAGCTCGAGCGGCAGCATCACCTCTGCCATTTGGTTGTTATCAGGTCCGCCGATCTGCTTTGCACCGCTTGCGTTAAGGGTCGGATTCGGCCGTAATCCAGCCTGTTCTATCATCGCGCGGCTCGCCTCGACCTCTTTCCTAAATGCCTGAAGTTCGCCGTTGTTCTCAAGCGCCAATGCGACCGCCGCGTCGGCCGACATGCCGCCGCTTTGATCTAGGTAGCGCGACGCAGTTTCGGGCGTCGGCGCAGCGACCTGGCCCATGGCGCTTGTCGAAAACGCAATCGCGACAAACGCTGACGCGAGACAGAGAAATGTTTTGAGTCGCTTTATTGACATCTGGTTACTGCAGGATCAATTTGCCGCGCATCATGTTCATTCCACATGTAAAGCCGAATTCGCCCTTATTTCTCGGCGTAAAACTAATTACGACCGGTTCGTTTAACGGCAAATTTCGGTTTATTCCGTACGCCGGAATCACGACTTCCGTTGCGCAGGTTGAGTCTGTTTGACGTAAAAAAGTAATGCGTGTCAAAACGCCGCGACGAAGTGTGATGCGTGTCCGTGAATAACCCTGGTTGGTGATCAGAACTCGCGCCGTTTGGACTCCTGATTTGACGGTGCGGCTCTTTGTTTGCCCATGCGCCGCAAAGTTCGCCAAAAAGAATAAAGACGCACCGAACGATAAAACGAATGCCGTTTTACAAATGCTTTTTAACTCGATCCGTTTATTGAATTTCATATTCTATTCTCCTCTCTAAGGTCGTTCTTTAACTCGCGTTCTCGCAGCCAGTAGAAAATCACCGGCGTTACGATCAGCACATGCAGCAGGCTCGATACCATGCCGCCGAAAACCGGCGTCGCCAGCGGCCTCATTACTTCCGACCCCGCGCCGGTGCTCCACATGATCGGCAAGAGCCCGACAACAATGGTCATTACAGTCATGACTTTGGGACGAAGACGAAGAAGAGCTCCTTCGGTGACTGCTTCGAGCAACGATTCCCGGTCGAGCTGTCCGCGCTCCTCCGTTTTACGTTTTACGGCCTCTTCGAGATAAACGACCATTACAATTGTCGTCTGCACAGCCGCTCCGAAAAGCGCAATAAAGCCAACCCATACCGCGACCGAAAAGTTGTACTGCAGCATCCAGAGCAGGTAAAAACCGCCGGTCAGAGCGAACGGCACGGCAAGCAGAATATGGGCCGCTTCGAGAAACGAGTGGTAGGTAATATAGAGCGTCGCAAAGATGATAAGCAGGACGATCGGGACCACGATCATCAACCGCTGGCGGGCCCGCTCCTGATTTTCGTATTGGCCGCTCCAGGTGATGTAATAACCCGCGGGCATTACCACCTTTTCGCGAATCGCCTCCTTGGTCTCATCGACGAAACTTCCGATATCACGGCCGCGAATGTTGAGCAGAACCGTGCCGCGAAGCAGGCCGTTTTCGCTTTGGATCATCGACGGCCCTTCAACGGTTCGGATCTCGGCAAGCTGCGAAAGCGGGATCGACCCTCCGCCCGGAGAAGTTACCGGAATCTGGCCGATCGCGGTCGGTGTCGAGCGAAACTCCGGTGCGTAGCGTACCCGAATGGGAAACCGTCGGCGCCCTTCGATCGTCACGGTCAGATTCGTTTCACCGATGCCTTTTTCGATCACATCCTGAATAGTCGAAACGTCGATGCCGTACCGGGCCGCCGCCGTGCGGTCAATATCGATGTCGATGTAAGGCGCGCCGCCGATTCGCTCTGGATAAACGTCCGCCGCGCCGGGCACATCCTTTACCACCGTCGCAATCTGCCTCGCTGTTTCTTCCAGAGTATCGAGGTCGTTGCCAAAAATCTTGATGCCGACCTGCGAGCGAATTCCGGTGGCGAGCATTTCGATGCGATTGATAATCGGCTGCGTCCAGATGTTTGTCACGCCCGGCATCCTCGTCGCTTCGTCCATTTCGGCAATCAGTTTCTCCCGCGTCATCCCATCACGCCACTGATCCTCGGGCTTCAGATGAATGATGGTTTCGTTCATGTTTATCGGCGAGGGATCGGTCGAGGTTTCGGCGCGTCCGGCTTTCCCGACCGCCCATTCAACTTCGGGAATAGCTTTCAAAATCTCGTCTTGCTTGCTCAAAATCCTGGTCGCCTCGTCCAGCGAAATTGCCGGGTCGGTCACCGGCATGTACATCAGGTCGCCTTCGTTCAGAGGCGGCATGAACTCGCTGCCGATCTGAGTCGCGACAAACATCGCGCCCGAGAAAAACGCCAGAGCGAGCAAAACCGTGGCGAGCCGATTCCGAAGTGCGATGATCAGCAGAGGTTTGTACACCCGGCGCAAAAAGCGCATGATCGGATTCCACTCTTCGGGCCGCAGTTTCCCGCCGAGCAGATAGCCGCACAGAACGGGGATGAGGGTGACGGCGATGATCGCCGCCGCGATCATCGCAAAGGTTTTTGTGAACGCCAGCGGGTGAAAGAGCTTTCCTTCCTGTCCCGTTAATGCGAAAACGGGGACAAAGGCGATAACAATGATCGCTATCGACGCGACGATCGGGCGCCCGACCATCTTCGTCGCGTCCAGCACGATCTCCCAAACACGCTTTCTGTCGGAAAAGCTGACGCCCTCTTTCTCGATCGCCCGGTAAGCATTTTCAGTAACGACAATGCCGGCATCCACGAGGTCTGAAACCGCGATCGCGATACCGGCAAGCGACATGATGTTTGACGTGATCCCAAAGAAATACATCAAGAGGAACGCGGCCAGCGCGGCGAGCAAGAGAGGTATCGTAACTATAAGGGTCGAACGAAAATGAGCGAGGAACAGGAGATTTACAAGTGTTACGAGGATGAACTCCTCGGTCAGCGCCCATTTGAGCGTGTCGGCTGTGCGGTTGATCAGATCGGTACGGTCATAAAATGGGACCAGCCGAACGCCCGGCGGCAGTCCGGGTTTGATCTCCTCGATCTTTTTCTTGACGTTCTCGATCGCCTCGAGCGCGCTGATGCCGTAGCGCATGATGACGACGCCACCGACCGCTTCCTTGCCGTTTTTATCAAGCGAGCCGGTGCGGAAGGCGTTTCCGAGTTTGACCTCGCCGAGATTTCGGACGTAGATGGGAGTCCCGTTCTGAGAGCCGACGACTATATTCTCGACATCCGCGACGGATTCGACCAACCCGATGCCTCGGACAACGGCCCATTCGCCGCCCTGTTCGACGACGTTGCCACCGACGTTGTTATTCGACCTTTGAACCGCCTCGACCACGGTCGATAGCGGCAAATTGTAAGCGCGGAGCTTATTTGGGTCTATGTCCACCTGATACTGCTGGACAAAGCCGCCGACCGTCGCGACCTCGGCAATGCCCGGCGTTGAATTAAGCTGATACCGCACGAACCAGTCCTGCAGCGTGCGAAGATCGCGGAGGCTCATCTCGTCCGATTCGAGCGTGTACCAAAAGACCTGCCCAAGACCGGTCGCATCCGGGCCGAGCGTTGGCACGACGCCCTGAGGCAATTGTTTCGTGACGAGATTTAGGCGCTCCAGTACTCGCGTCCGGGCCCAATAAAGATCGACATTATCCTCGAAAATAATGTTGACCATCGAAAAGCTGAACGCGGAACTTGCCCTGACGGTTCGAACTCCCGGCAGCCCCTGAAGGCTTGTCACAAGAGGATAAGTAACCTGGTCCTCGACCTCTCGTGGGGAACGCCCGGCCCAATCGGTAAAAACTATGACCTGGTTATCGGAGAGGTCGGGAATCGCGTCGATCGGCGTATTTACAAGCGCATAATAACCCCCGATGGCCAATGCAATATAGATCGCAATTACGTTGACGCGGTTCTTTAACGACCAGTCGATAAGCCAATTAATCATTTTAACAACACCCTTGTTCTAATACCTTCGGCGGACATTTGACCGAACCGACAGTCGCGAACAAAGGAAGACTGCAAGACATCCCAAACGCGGCGACAATTGCTCCGAGTGAGCCGAGCTTTTCTAAAAGATTCATATTTCTCTGCCGTCTTTTATTGCGCGACCAACGGAATAGATGTCTTTCCTTTTCCGGCTGGACCTTCATAACTGATTTGAGCCTCCCAACCGCCGGGCATCTCGATCTTGACTTTGCCGCGATAGACGCCCGGCGTGCCGGTGGTGGTCAAAGCCGCGGAATTGTTCATTTCCGCCATCGAACCCATCGCGGGCATGAAGAAATTGAGCGAAGCCGCGCCCACGTCAACCGCTTTGCCCGACGCATCGGTAAAAGCAAGCATTAGCTCCTGCGCGCCGTTTTTGAGTTTGCCCGACTCGCTTGACAGCGTAACCGTCAAATTATTAACTGAACCGCTCTTGATAACTTTTCCCTGCACCGGATTTTCGGCGGTCGGCTGTGTGCCGGAACTGCAAGCCGCGACGAAAATGCTCATGCCCGCGAGGGTTAATAAACTAATGAATAAAATAATCTTTCTCATTTTGTTGTCTCCTTAATTAAATATACTTTGACAATTCCCTAGCCCTTATATCAATGCGCAGGAATACGTAGAAATAGCCCGAAAAGGCGCTAATGCGGCCAAAATTAGGCGCACTTCACCCTCAGAACTAGATCAAGAAAGCGTGATGTTGGATGTAGCTTGGTTGGAATGTTCGCGGGAGAACCTCACGCGAATAGGAAGATGGCGTGATCGGAGCAACCTTTTCCTTAGCGAAAAGTGCCGCGATCTGTTCGGCGATCGATCTTGTGACCGTAAAATTCGCCGGTGCCGGATTGAATGACGCTGAGGACGAGGACGGTGCGGACGTAGTGCAATTTACCGCACAGCATAGGCGTGCAGCCTCGGCCATGGGCGATCGTTCCTTACTCCGCGCCCGTTTGCAGCACTCCATCATGCTGTCATTCGGCTGATGCAGCGGCATTCCCGCCAACACGCCCGAGGCGAGTGACAAGAGTACAAATAGCATTGTGAGCCGCTTTGCCATCATTTTGACTATATTCCCGTTTTCGAGCGATTGTCAACAGGTTTCATATACCATCAATTCTCAAATGGGTCCTTATTATTCCAAATTAACCCAAATTCCTGCCGTCTGCAGATGCCCGGCGGATCAAACTGCTTAGTTCAATTTCAGATTTCTCAAGCGTAACGCATTCGTAATGACCGAGACCGAACTAAAGGTCATCGCCGCACTCGCGATTATCGGGGAAAGGAGCAATCCAAAGAACGGATACAGCACCCCGGCGGCAATCGGCACTCCCAACACGTTGTAAAAGAAGGCGAAAAACAGATTCTGCCGAATATTTGTCATCGTCGCGTGGCTGAGCTTTTTGGCACGGACGATACCGAGCAGATCGCCTTTGAGCAGCGTCACGCCGGCGCTTTCGATCGCAACGTCAGTACCTGTTCCCATAGCGATGCCGACCTGTGCCTGAGCCAGTGCCGGAGCGTCGTTAACGCCGTCACCAGCCATCGCAACGATCTTGCCGCCAGCCTGATATTGTTTGACGATCTCGCTCTTTTGTTCCGGCAGAACCTCCGCCTGCACTTTATCTATGCCGAGTTTTTTTGCGACGGCCGTTGCAGTTACCGCGTTATCGCCGGTCAGCATCACGATCTCGACGCCCTCTTCGTGCAGCATCCGGATCGCCTCCGCCGCGGAATCCTTTATCGGGTCGGTAACGCCGACGAGGCCCGCGTGCCGTCCGTCGATCGATACGAACATCACGGTTTGGCCCTCACTCCTGAGCTTGTCTGCCTGAGACTCGAGATCTTTGTCAATGTCGACAGCAAGATGTTCGAACAGTTTTCCGTTTCCGAGCGCCACCTTTCTACCGCCGACGCGGCCGGTCACGCCTTTTCCGGTGATCGATTCAAAATCTTCGACCGTTAAGAATTCGACCTTTCTCTCGTAGGCACCGGCGACGATCGACTCGGCAAGCGGATGTTCGCTGTTTCGTTCGAGACTCGCGGCAAGCTGCAGAAATTCATTTTCGCCGATTCCATTTACAGCCACCGAGACAAGTTTTGGTTTGCCCTCGGTCAGGGTGCCGGTTTTGTCGACGATGAGCACATTGACCTTTTCCAATATCTCAAGTGCCTCGGCGTTTTTGACCAAGACCCCAGCTGTTGCGCCGCGACCGGTCCCGACCATTATCGACATCGGCGTAGCCAGTCCGAGAGCGCACGGACAAGCAATAATGAGGACGGCGATCGCGTTTGCCAGGGCATAAATAAAGCGCGGTTCAGGCCCAATGAGCATCCACAACGCAAATGTTATGACGGCAACCAGTATGACGGCGGGAACGAAATATGCCGAAACCAGATCAGCAAGGCGTTGTATCGGTGCACGGCTGCGTTGAGCTTCGCTGACCATTTGGACGATCTGTGCGAGCAGTGTCTCGCTGCCGACGCGTTCCGCCCGCATAACGAAGCTGCCCGTGCCGTTGACTGTTCCGCCGACTACGCTGTCCTTTGCTTCCTTTTCGACCGGGATCGATTCGCCGGTTACCATCGACTCGTCAATCGAGCTTCGCCCCTCAGTCAAAACGCCGTCAACCGGTATTTTTTCGCCCGGACGAACTCGCAGCAGATCGCCGATCTTGACCGATTCGAGCGGGACATCAGCTTCGCTTCCGTTTGCGCCGATCAGACGAGCGGTTTTGGGGGCAAGCCCGAGTAAAGCTTTTATCGCGCTCGAGGTTTGGCTGCGCGCCCGCAACTCGAGAACTTGTCCGAGCAAAACCAACGTCGTTATTACCGCGGCAGCCTCAAAATAAAGCGGTACCTCACCGCCGTGGTCACGAAAAGACGCCGGAAAACTCTGCGGAAATAGCAGTGCAAAAGTGCTGTATATCCATGCTGCTCCGGTGCCCATCGCGATAAGCGTGAACATATTCGGACTGGCATTTTTTATCGACGCCAACGCACGCTCGAAAAACGGAAAGCCGCCCCAGAGCACAACGATCGAGCCCAGCGCGAATTGTATCCACGAACTAACATTAGGGGACACAAAACGCTCGATAGAAAAGAACATCCCGGCTGACGCAAGCAGAAACACGGGTATTGACAGAGCAACACTGATCCAAAATCGCCGGCTCATACTCCGCAATTCGGCATTGTCCTCAGCAGCATCGAGCGAAACCAATCTTGGCTCTAAGGCCATTCCACAAATAGGACAACTTCCCGGACCGATCTGCGAGATTTGCGGGTGCATCGGGCATGTGTATTCGACATCGGTGGGAAGGTCGGCGAATTTTGATTGTGGCTTAAGAAACGATTCGGGATCGTTCCTGAATTTGTCGAGACAGCCGGTCGCACAAAAGTAGTAGGTTTTGCCCCGGAAATCGTATTTCCCGGCGGCCGTTTCCGGATTTACCGTCATTCCGCATACCGGGTCGATTTCAGTACCGTGCGGCGCGGCCGACATTTCGCTATGTTGAACAGTGTCCGTGTTACGACCGATCTGCACCAAATTCGCGGCTGGTTTTACATTAGCCTTGAATTTTTCCAGACAGCCTTTCGAGCAGAAATAGTACTTTGTGCCGTCGTGTTCACATTCCCCGGCCGCCGTCTCCGGCGAAACCGTCATTCCGCAAATCGGATCGATTACCTTTTCCATTTTGTTTATTTTGGAGCCGCGACCGGAGCAGGCTGCCTGCGCGGTGCGCTCGAATGCGAGTGAACTATCCGCCATTGCCCGCCGCGTTTCTCGAGCATCGCCCTTCCCAATCCGCCGCTGTCAAAATGCTTTCCGTCCGCGTCGCCGGAAATCGTGTATTTGAAGGTCGCCGACGCATTCAGCGTTAATCCCGAAAAAACCAGAGTCACCAAAATCAGCACCGGTGCCATTCCGCCAACTGTTCGTGTATCAAGAATTTTCAGATTGTTTCTCCCTGATTCAATTTAGCCGAATCTTTGTTCCGACTCCAACTATCAGATCATTGAGAAACCAGTATTTCTTATTTTCGCCGACCGCAATTCAAAAACTATTTGGACCACGCAGTCTGCCAACCCTTCATCTGTTTTATCTCAGATTCCTGGGCTTTGATGATGGCGGCGGCGAGTTTTTTGATCTCTTCCTTTGTCGATTTCTGAAGTGCTTCTTTTGCCATGCCGACTGCGCCTTCGTGATGCGGGATCATTTGCTTGATAAATGCCAGGTCAAATTCGTTTCCGCTCAAGCTTCCGATCATCTTCATGTCCATGCCCTTCATCGAGTCGTTCATTCCCATCATTTCCATATTTAACGCAAGTGCTGATCCGGCAAACCACTTATCGCGCCATGCTTTCATATCAGCAATTTCCTTCTGCTGACTCGAAATGATATTTGCACAAAGCGTCTTGATCTCCGCGTGCTCAGCCTTTGCCGCGCACGGCCCGGCCATCTCAACCGCACCTTGGTGATGTGCGGTCATCGTATCCAAAAACTGCAGATCATACGGAGCAGACGCCGCATTTGGCGAACTCTGCATCATGGAATGATCCATCTTGCCGTTATTCATACCCTGCATTCCGTTGCTATTCATGGGCATATTCGAGGCGTTGCGGTTCATGCCCATGTTGCTGTTTGTGTTGGCGTTCGGAGCCAGTGTGCTGCAACCGAACCCGACAATCGAAAGCCAGATAATTGTGAATAATAAGGTATTTGATTTCATATCATCTCCGTAATAGGTACATAAACTGAACCTCAACACCGGCCCGACACCTGTGTTTGTATACGGGTGCGAAGTTCGTCGGTCACGCGGTCTGAGTATGTCTGTTCTTGCGGATTTGGTTCAAGCTTACAGTGCCGCAACAGCCTCCCGCCGCGTCGATCACCGGCAGGCTCGTCGAGAAGTGTTCATCAAGTTTTCGCTGCGCTTCGTCAAGAGAATCATCCGCGCCGCAACACGCCGAAGCCGCGGGACGCATAATGTCCTTGACGCTGACCTCGGAAGGCTTGAGGTCCTCGGCCACCACGCTGTGACAGATGTCGCGCTCGGTCACGACGCCGACTAATTTAAGATTTTCTGTATCCTCGACCACAGGAGCGCACCCGCAGCCTGAATGTTTCATGGCCTGTGCGGCATGTGCTGCAGTCTCGTGCGGCGTGCAGCACGAAGACGCTTCGACCGGTTTCATTACATCACTACAACAACTCATTCTTTTCTCCTTCAGCTCTAACGTTTTACAGCTCTAACGTTTTGCTTTTGATCAAGTCACTTCTTATTTCCAAAGATCAGCCAGCCCAGCAAGACACCCACGCCTAACGTGATCAGCGTCGGGATCCACATCCAACCGTACCCGCCAATTCCGCCCTGGCCCATTGTCCCGCCACCCATCATTCCGCCGCCCGTATTCCCGCTGCCCATAAATGATCCTGACATTGTGCCGAAGCCAAAGATCAGAAAAAGTACCACGACGACCACAAACGCTACTATTAGGCCCGTCCTGTTCGATTCGTTCATAAAATCCATCCCCTTCGAGCCTGTGAAAACAGATCTCGACACCGAAGCCGCGTTAAATTAACGCTTACATTTTCATCGTCATCTTTTTCTTGCCTACCATTTTTCCACCCGGAGCCATCTTCATCATGGCAAAATGTTTGACCAGATCATTTGCGTGCATTGCTATCAGCTTGGCGTCCGGCTTATCCGCTTGCACGGCGGTCTCAAGTGCCGTGATGTGTTCTTTTGCCATCGCCTGGCCCTTTTCCATCTTGTCCATCATCATCTTCATTTTCGCTTTCATTTCGGTGCTCATACCGGCCATGTGCTTTTGATGGAGAGCCTCCATGGCGTTAAGGTTGTGCCTTAATTCAGCGACGGCCGCACGAGCGAATTCCACGTCCGGGCCATTAGGGGTCAATGCCTGGTCGCGAAGCATCCGCGAAAAATCTGCCATGGTCTTCGTGTATGCCATCATCAGCTTGTGATGCGGGCTTTTTTTCATTTCCGCCATCATCTTAGCGTCGCCGCCCATTTTCTTAGCGTCTTGAGCGGCAATGCCGCCGACGCAAAACAGAACCACGATTATCGCGGTCCAAATCACTAACATTTGTTTTTTCATAATCACCTCTTAGATTTGCTCGATCACCTTCTGCAGCTGCGCGTGCACCTCGGTCGCGACCAGGTTTATCGCGGGGTTGCCAACCACCGACATCATTTCGATAGGGTCGATCGCCGCAACTACAGATCTGGCCTTGTCATCCGCCTCATAGACAATTACATTGCACGGCAGCATCAGGCCGATATTGAGATCCTCTTGCAGCGTGCGGTACGCCAGCGGCGGATTGCACGCCCCGAGGATCACATAACGGCGAAAATCCACACCGAGCTTTTCTTTTAGCTTTTCGTCCATCCGAATTTCGGAAAGGACGCCGAACCCTTCCTGTTTTAACGCTTCGCGTGTGCGCTCAACAACCTCGTCAAATGCCGCATCAATTGTGCGGGTAAATCCATACTCTTTATTTCTAACTTGTTGTGCTTTCATCGAAACACCTCCTTTGATCGTAAAGAACTACCGATAAAGGTAAGCTTGCAACTCATGTGCCGTTTGTTTGGCCTTTGGCCATTGAAAATCGGGCGCATGATACGCTCGCCGAACAAACCACCGCGAGAATATTCGCGCCTTTGGCGGCGAAACCAATACCGATCATCAATGACGCGGGCTTATCTCTGATTTGAACACGTTAAAAAAATGTTGTCGGTATGCTAACGCACACAGGTCTTGTTTGTCACTGCAATAGCCGGCCCGGCCGCACCTTGCGATGTTTGGTCGACGAATGATGTAAGTTTTTACGACACTCGGGTAATATTAGAGAATTATGAAAACAAGATCTAAGGCCGCTTCTGTCATTTTCACGCTCGCCGTTATTTTTGCAGTTTCCTGTTCCAGGAAGGATGGCGTCAACTCAGACGCACCAAAGCAGAATTACAATTCGACGGGCGTGATCAGGGCGATCGACGCCGCTGCATTAGAAATCACGATCGATCACGAGGACATACCCGGATTCATGTCGGCGATGGAGATGGATTTCACGGCCGCAAGTGCTAATGTTTTCAACGGTTTCGCGGCGGGCGACAAGGTCGCCTTTGTGCTAGAGCGCACCGGGGGCAAGGTGACGCTGACCAGCATCACAAAGGCGGGCGAAACCGCGTCGGTCAATGGAGCCGAAGTTTATGCGTCAAATTGCGCCGAGTGCCACGGTGCTAAAGGCGAGGGTGCGAAAAAAGGAATCCCGCTGATATCAGGCCATGCTCTCGCGCATTCCGAGGAGGAATTTGTCGAGCAAGTGGCTAACGGCGAGGAAAAGAAGATGCCCGCGTTCCGGGATAAGCTGTCAGACGACGAGATCGCCGCGGTCGTGCGATTTGTTCGAGAGGTCATTCAAAAGGATGTAAAAAAAGACGGAAACACGAAACATGAGCATTAATTCAAAACGCCGAAACTACAAGCACTATTTGCGTAAGAGTCATCGGTTTCTCGGGGTGTTTATCGGGTTGCAGTTCGTGCTCTGGACGGCCGGCGGCTTGTATTTTAGCTGGACAAACCTCAAAGAGATACACGGCGATCATCTTCGTAACGAGCACGAACATGCCTTCGACTTCAAACAACCCTTGATCTCGCCCCAGGCCGCACTGGACAACCTTCGCTCTTCGGGACGGACGGAGGCGGTCACGACGATCAGGGTCGTTGAACTCTTCGGTGATCTGTTTTATGAGATCGGCTATCGCACACCTGATAATGAGGAAGAATTTATCGTCGCCCATGCCGTTACGGGGGAGATCCGATCATCGATAACCGAGCAGGAAGCCGAGAAGATCGCGACACAGGCACTGGCGACGCCGTTCAAGATGGAAAACATCACTTACCTGACGAAGGAAAACGTCAACTCCCATCACGAGTATCGTGAGAGACCTCTTCCTGCGTGGGCAGTCACATTTGAAAGTCCTGAAAATCTGACTGTCTACCTCTCAGCCCAGACGGGCCAGATCGGGGCATTTCGGACCGGAAATTGGCGGATCTTTGACTTTCTCTGGATGATGCACACTATGGATTTTCAGGCGCGTGACAACATCAATAACTACTTGCTTCGAGGTTTCTCGATCCTCGGTATAGTCACGATCCTTTCCGGATTTTGTTTGTTTTTCGTGAGCTCGAAATTTTGGCGAGGCGTGATACGGAGACGAACTTCGACTCGGGTTTGATCTCAATAGGCGAATAGCACAGTTTCTGCCAACAATCGATCAGACATTGAACCGAAAATCCACAACGTCGCCGTCTTGCATGACGTACTCTTTACCCTCGAGACGGGCGAGGCCTTTTTCGCTGGCGGCTTTACGGCTGCCGCAGGCAACGAGGTCGTCGTAGCCGATAATCTCGGCGCGGATAAAGCCCCGTTCGATGTCGGTGTGGATCTCTCCGGCGGCCTGCGGGGCTTTGGTCCCGATCTGGATCGTCCAGGCACGAACTTCTTTTTCGCCCGCGGTCAAAAAACTCATTAACCCGAGCATATGATATGCGGCTTTGATCAGGTCATCGACGCCGCTCGATTTGAGCCCCAGATCCCTTAAATAATCGGTCCGATCGGCCGGATCGAGAGCGACGAGTTCTGCCTCGAGTTTTGCGCAAATTACGACGACGTCGGCTTTCTCTTTGGCCGCGTGATCCTTAACCGATTGGACGTGCGGGTTTGAGTCCGGATCGGCGAGCGTTTCCTCGTCAACATTGGCAGCGTAGATCGTCGGCTTGGTCGAGAGAAAGAACCAGGTTTTCACTAGCGCCCGTTCGTCGTCGGTAAGGTCGGCGGCACGCGCCGGGCGACCCTCCTCAAGCAGCGGGATTATCTTGTCAAGGATCTCGATTTCGCGTTTCGCATCCTTGTCACCTGACGCTTTGGCGGCACGGGTCGCCTTATCGCGGCGCTTTTCGGCGGAGGCAAGATCAGCAAGCGCGAGTTCGATCTGGATGGTCTCGATATCTCGTGTCGGATTGACCGAGCCCTCAACGTGTATTATGTTGTCGTCATCGAAACAGCGCACAACCTGCATGACGGCATGCGTTTCGCGGATATTCGCCAGAAACTGGTTACCTAAACCCTCGCCCTTAGACGCGCCGCGCACCAGCCCCGCAATGTCCAGAAACTCGATCACCGCCGGCACCACCTTTTGCGCCTTGTTCAGCTTTTCGAGCACCGCGAGCCTCTCGTCCGGAACGGCGACGACACCGACATTCGGCTCGATCGTCGCGAACGGATAATTTGCTGCGAGCGCCGCTTCCTGCGCCGTCAGCGCGTTAAAAAGGGTAGATTTTCCGACATTGGGCAAGCCAACAATTCCTGCTTGTAACATAAGAGCATTTACGGGTCGTGA
>Ga0209798_10000073_pt1 | contig 52898 bp, 44 predicted proteins | sample DOMMetBare3Fresh_FD_187475 | JGI IMG/M metagenome (GOLD analysis project Ga0209798, IMG submission 187475) | Wetland sediment microbial communities from St. Louis River estuary, USA, under dissolved organic matter induced mercury methylation -... | ecosystem: Environmental > Aquatic >...
GTGCGAGCGGCTGGGCATGGCCGTGTTTGTCCATCCGTGGGATATGATGGGCGAACGCGATATGCAGAAATACTGGTTGCCGTGGCTCGTCGGAATGCCGGCAGAGGTCTCGCGCGCGATTTGTTCGCTGATCTTTTCAGGAACGCTGAAACGCTTGCCGCAATTGCGTATCTGCGTCGCCCATGGCGGAGGTTCATTCCCGGCTACGATCGGGCGGATCGAGCACGGTTTCAATGTCCGGCCAGACCTATGTGCCGTCGACAACCCTCACAACCCGCGTAAGTATCTGAGGCGAATGTACTTCGACTCGCTCGTCCACGATGCGTCGACGCTCGAGTATCTGATGAAACTAGTCGGTGCCGATCAGATCGCGATGGGCAGCGATTATCCTTTTCCGCTTGGCGAGGCAGAACCTGGCCGTTTGATCGAATCGATGGATTACGATGACGGAATCAAGGCAATGTTGCTGCACGGTGCGACGTTGAATTGGTTGGGGCTCGAAAAAGGGTTATTTATCTGACTTGACTAGCTAGTCTGACTAGAAATAGTATTAGATTGTGAAAGTCAGCGTTTACGAAGCTAAATCAAAACTCAGTCAGATGATAAATGCCGCTCTAGACGGTGATGAGGTCGTTATTACTCGAAACGGCAAGGACACCGTTAGGCTGGTGCCGGTCCCAAAGAAGAATGGCGACTGGATCGGCATATATGACGGACAGATCATTATCCATGATGATTTCGACGAACCGTTAGAGGAAATTGGAGAGTATAGTTGAGTATCCTGATCGACACACACGTATTCCTTTGGGCGGCCGGGATTGGCGGACGGCTATCCGAAAGTGCAAAGACTCTGCTGACGGAGTCGGGGCAGCCGCTCTTTTTTTCGGCAGCAAGTGCATGGGAGATAGCGATCAAATGGTCAAAAGGACGGTTGACTCTACCTGCTTCTCCGAGTGAGGTCATTAACAACGTTGTCCGGGCCGGTGGCATAACGCAGCTTTCCATTACGTTCAAAGATGCCTGTGCGGTCGCGGATCTGCCATTCCACCATGACGATCCGTGCGATCGGTTCTTGGTTGCTCAGGCACGGACGAATGGTTTGCGATTAATGACCGCGAACCCAATACTAGAGAGATACGATGTCGATGTGATCGCCCTTTGGATAAATGACGATGAATGACGTGAATTACAAAAACGCGATGGAAGAGTTAGATTCTGCTGATCCGCTGAGCAACTTTCGCGATCGGTTCCATTTTCCCGAAGCGGCCAACGGCGCGGAGCCGATATATTTCACGGGCAATTCGCTTGGGCTGATGCCAAAAACGGCTCGCGGGTATGTCGAACAAGAATTAGATGATTGGGCGCGTCTGGCGATCGAGGGGCACACTCACGCAAAACATCCATGGCTGCCGTATCACGAATTTCTGACTGAGCAGATGGCCACGATCGTTGGAGCGATGCCGATCGAGACGGTCGTTATGAACTCGTTAACGGTCAATCTGCATCTGCTGATGGTTTCGTTTTACCGGCCGGTGGGTGAGAGACGCAAGATCGTGATCGAAAAGGGAGCGTTTCCGTCGGACCAATATGCGGTCGCGTCGCAGATACGTTTCCACGATCTCGATCCGCGTGATGTTTTAATCGAGCTTACACCGCGCGATGGCGAGTCGACGTTGCGTACCGAGGATATTATCGAAACGATCGAACGCGAGGGCAACTCGGTGGCATTAATACTGCTCGGAGGTGTGAATTATTACACAGGCCAGGCGTTTGAAATGCGTGAAATTACCGAGGCTGGACATCGCGTAGGGGCGATCGTCGGATTTGATCTCGCCCATGCGGCCGGTAATCTGCAGCTCGAACTTCACGATTGGGGCGTTGATTTCGCGGCGTGGTGTTCGTACAAGTATCTGAATGGCGGGCCGGGAGCCGTGGGCGGGGCATTTGTTCACGAAAGGCATGCCAATTGCAATACAATACCTAGGTTCGCTGGATGGTGGGGACATGAAAAAGAAACCCGTTTTTTGATGGGCCCTGAGTTTCGCCCGATCGCGGGTGCCGAGGGTTGGCAGGTGTCGAACCCGCCGATCTTGGAGATGGCGGCCTTGCGGGCGTCACTTGAGATTTTTGATGAGGCCGGAATGTCCGCTATTCGGGCAAAATCTGAAAAGCTGACAGGCTATTTGCGGTTCTTGCTAGATGGCATCGGGGACGACCGAATTTCGGTCATAACACCATCGGATCCGGGTCAGCGAGGCTGCCAGCTTTCAATCCGGGTACGAGGCGGCGACCGGACTTTGCACGAGCGGATAGTGGCACGAGGCGTTTCGGCCGACTGGCGAGAGCCGGACGTGATCAGGGTCGCCCCGGCGCCGCTCTATAACAGTTTTTCAGATGTATTTCGCTTTGCCGAAATACTGCGGGGCGAACTCGGCGGGATCGGTTAGCAAAGGGATGGGCCGGTGTATTATTAGATTGACTCTAGAGCAATATGATCAGGGCAAAGTTCAACGGAATCGCAGGTGAGTTCGCCGACGGCGTTACTATTTTGGCCGCGGCGCATAGTATTGGATTAGATATCCCGACGCTTTGCAACGACGAGCGGCTCGATCCGGTCGGTGCCTGCCGAATGTGCCTGGTTGAGGTCAAAGGCCGTGCCCATGAGACTGTTTCTTGTACGACACTTCTGTCAGACGGAATGGAGGTCGAAACCCACAGCGACCAGATAGAATCTGCCCGAAAATGGAATTTGCGAATGCTCGCTGGCAATTATCCCGCCGATGCGTTCACAACCTATCTCGACAAACCCTTTCACAAAATCGCTGCTGATTACGGGCTGACGGCCGACGATTTTCTCGGCGATCACTCGATCGCGGCGGACTCGTCACACACCTATATCAACGTGGATATGTCGCGATGCATCAACTGTTATGCGTGCGTGCGGATTTGCGCAGACGTACAGGGCCAATTTGTCTGGCACGTCATTGGACGTGGCGAAGACTCGCATATCATGCCCGATTCGTTCGGAGCGTTTGGCGACAGCACATGCGTTTCGTGTGGGGCGTGTTCGGACGCGTGCCCGACCGGAGCTCTGGAAGATAAGACAGTCATTGAGCGAGGTTTCCCGACTGCGTGGACAAAGACCACATGTCCGTATTGCGGTACGGGTTGCGAGATGAATGTTGGCGTCCGCAACGATCGTGTCGTGCAGGTCAAACCGGTGATGGACGCCCCGGTAAATTATGGCCATCTTTGCGTCAAAGGCCGCTACGCGTTTGATTTTATCGATGCCGATGACCGCGTGACTGAGCCGATGATCCGCGAGGATGGCGATTGGCGTGTTGTTTCGTGGGACGAAGCAATTCAGTTCACAGCGAATAAGCTCAAGGCGATCGACGCAGAGTTTGGTAAAGAAAGCATCGCGGTGTTGGGTTCGGCCCGTGCAACGAACGAGGAAAATTATCTCGCTCAAAAGTTCACACGTGTCGTTCTCGGCACAAACAACGTCGATTGCTGCGCCCGCGTTTGTCATACGCCTTCGGCGGCCGCCATGAAAATGATGATCGGCACGGGGGCGATGACGAATTCGTTTGACGATATCGAAAAGGCACGGACGATCATTCTCTGCGGCGCCAACCCGAGCGAAAATCATCCGATCCCGGGAGCACGCATCAAGCAGGCGGTGATCAAGAATGGCGCCAAGCTGATCATCGTTGACCCGCGAAAGACTGAGCTGACCAAATACGCCGACGTTCATCTGCAATTGCGGCCGGGCACGAATATCCTGATGTTTAATGCTCTCGCCCACGCGATCATTGACGAGGGGATGTCAGATCCTGAATTCATCCGAACGCGCGTGCTGGAATACGAAGAATTCAAGGCGTTCGTCGCCGAATATTCGCCCGAATCGGTCGCCGAGCGATGCGGTGTGGACGCCGAATTGATCCGTAAGGCCGCGCGTATATATGCGACCGACACGCCTTCGATGGCGATGCATGGTTTGGGCATGACCGAGCATTTACAGGGAACCGAGGGCGTGATGACGATCGTCAATCTCGCTTTGCTAACCGGAAATATCGGCAAGCCGGGTGCGGGTGTCAATCCGCTTCGAGGGCAAAATAATGTTCAGGGCTCGGCTCACATGGGCTGTGATCCGGGGATATTGACCGGCTCTATTACGATCGAAGCGGGCCGCGAGCTGTTTGAAAGAGTCTGGAAAACTCCGGTGCCGACGGCCGCAGGACTAAATCAACTGCAGATGATCGACGCGGCTCGTGATGGCAAACTTAAGGCTCTTTGGACCATCGGTTACGATGTATTTTTGTCGAACGCCAACGCTCACGAGACTGAAAAGGCTTTCGCAAACATGGACTTGGTCATCATTCAGGATTTTTTTATGAATGAGACCGGCAAACGATTCGGCCACGTCTTTTTCCCGGCCACGACGTCATTTGAGAAAGACGGCACGTTTATGAACGGCGAGCGTCGCGTTCAGCGAATCAGGACTGCGGTAACTCCGCGCGGAAATTCCCGCTCAGATCTCGAAATAATCTGCGAACTGGCATCTGCGATGGGGCACGCAAAAGATTTTAGCTTTAAGACGGCCGAAGAAGTGTGGAACGAGGTTCGGGCCGTTTGGCCGCCGGGCTTTGGAATAACTTACGATCGGATTGAGAAGGCCGGTATCCAATGGCCTTGCCCCGATGTCGATCACCCGGGGACTGAAGTGCTGCACGGCGAATCGTTCTCGAATGGGGTCGCCGCCGCGCTTCGGCGTATCAAATACAGGCCTACGAAAGAGGTTGTATCGGACGAATTTCCGTTTATGCTGACCACGGGCCGCGTCTTAGAGCAATTCAACGCGGGCACGATGACGATGCGTACGCCGAACCGCAAGCTTCGTCCGACCGATCTGCTGATGATCTCAAAGGACGATTCGAAACGGCTCTCGATCGCTGCGGGCGAGTCTGTGCGGCTCAAGAGCAATTACGGCGAAGCTGTTCTGCCGGTTGAAATAACCGACAGGGTCAAAACGGGCGAGCTTTTTGCTTCGTTCCACGATCCGGCAGTTTTCCTGAATTACGCTACCGGTCCGACCCGCGATCGATTTACGCAGGCACCCGAATTCAAAGTGACTGCTGTTCGTATTGAGAAATTGAACGAACAACTGCCCAGCAACTAATGCCAGTACCGAAAGTAACTATTATCGGAGCCGGGCTAGCCGGCTCGCTGCTGTCGATCTATCTCGCGAAACGAGGGATTTCCGTCGATGTCTATGAGGCTCGCGGCGATATGCGTCTCGAGGAGGTTGCCGCCGGACGCTCGATAAATCTTGCGCTCTCCGATCGCGGCATCGCGGCTCTGCGTGAAGTCGGCATGGATGAATACATGCTTGCCGAGGCGGTGCCGATGACCGGACGGATGATCCACGCCGTTTCGGGCGAAACAAAGCTTTTGCCGTACAGCGGCCGCCAAGGTGAATTTATCAACTCCGTCTCGCGATCCGGACTGAATATCGCGCTGATAAACGAAGCGGACGCTTACGACGAAGTGACGTTTCATTTCAATGAACGATGCGTCGATTTTGACTGTAAAACAGGTGAAGCGAAGTTTTCGAGCGGCGTCGCGACGAGCAGCGAAACCGTGATCGCGACCGACGGTGCGGGTTCGGCGGTGCGACATGCGATGATGAACGGCGGCGTCGAGCGGTTTGATTTTTCGCAAGTTTGGTTAGAACACGGTTATAAGGAACTGCATATCCCGCCGGCTTCAGACGGCCGTTTCCTTCTCGAAAAGAATGCACTTCACATCTGGCCCCGGCATCAGTTCATGATGATCGCGTTGCCGAATTTTGACGGGAGTTTCACGTGCACTTTATTTCTGGCTCACAAGGACGCCGAGTCCGCGTTCGACAATCTAACCGATGAGGACGCCGTTCTAGAGTTCTTTAACCGCGAATTCCCGGACGCCATTCCACTGATGCCGACACTCGTCGAAGATTTTTTCGCAAACCCCACAGGCAATCTCGGCACGGTCAAATGTTTCCCCTGGAACGCCGGTGGCAATGCTCTGCTCCTCGGCGATTCGGCTCACGCGGTCGTACCGTTTTATGGCCAGGGAATGAACTGTGCCTTCGAGGATGTTCGTGTGCTCGACGGGTTGATCGAAAAGCACGGCACCGACTGGAAGACGGTTTATGAGGAATACGGTGAGCTTCGCAAAGAGAATACCGACGCCATTGCCGACATGGCAGAGGAGAATTTTTACGAAATGCGCGACGCGACGGCCGACCCTGTCTTCCAACGCAAACGCGAACTCGAGACCAAACTCGAACAGACCTTTCCGGACTATTTCTCAAAATACTCCATGGTCACGTTTCGCGAAGACCTGCCGTATTCGGTCGCGAGAGAAAAAGGCAACGCTCAGGACAGATTACTGATGGAGATCTGTGCGGATGTCGAGACCGTTGTTGATCTCGATCTGTCCCAAGTGAAAACAAGGATAAGCCAACTGTGATCATCGACCTCGAAAAACTGGGCGAGCCGATCGACATCTCGGTACCATTACGTTTCAACGGACCGCAACCGAATGCTTATGGGGTTGAAGCAGCGACTTCGAAAGCGTGTGAGGCTGGCGATCTAGTCGGGGACACGCGGCGTGGCGGAAGTTGCAATTTTGAGCGGTACTCGGTTATTCCGCACTGCAACGGGACACATACGGAATGTGTGGGGCATATTACCGTTGACCGGATATCGGTCTTGGATTGTTTAAAGGATGTTTTGATGCCCGCGGTTTTGGTGACGGTTGAGCCAGAAAGATCAGTCGATGGTGATTTAATAATTACGCGACGGTCGCTTCAAGCAGCGATTGCGGACAAGGGCCTCCGCGTTCCGTCGGCGTTGGTCATCCGTACGCTGCCTAATGATGATAGCAAGCTTTCGCGGGTCTACGATGAGAGCAACATCCCGCCGTATTTTGCCGCAGAGGCGATGGAATATATTTTTGCGTGCGGGTTCGCGCATCTGCTCGTTGATATGCCTTCGATCGATAGGATGTTTGACGAAGGGAAACTCGTTAATCACCGCATTTTTTGGAACGTCGAACCGGCGAGCCGTGAGATAAATGCCACGACGCGGATCCATAGCACGATCACCGAGCTTATTTATGTACCGAGTAGGGTTGCGGACGGGGATTATTTGCTAAACCTGCAGATCGCACCGTTTGTATCCGATTGCTCACCGTCTAGACCGATACTACTTAAGAAAAATTAACCGCAGATGGACGCGGATAAACACAGATAAGAAAGCAGATGAAATGCCCTTTAAATTCTTATCTGTGTCTATCTGCGTTTATCTGCGGTTAAAAGAAGTCTTATTTCACTGCGTTCTCGATCGCTTCTTTTAGGGTTGGATATTTGAATTCAAATCCGGCTTCTTCAAGACGTTTCGGCAGAACTCTGGTACTAGCAAGCAGCAGAGCGTCGCCCATCTCGCCAAATACCATCGAGACGGCAAATTCGGGCAGCGGCAAAAATGTCGGGCGGTAGAGCACCTCGCCGAGCGTTTTGGTGAAAACCTCGTTGGTGACGGGGTTCGGGGCGACAGCGTTGACGGCACCACGTATGTTCTCATTTTCGATAGCGTAATTGATGATGGCGATCTCGTCCTCGAGCGAGATCCAGCTCATCCACTGTTTGCCGCTGCCAACGACACCCCCAACGCCCAGTTTGAATGGCATGAGCATTGTTCCGAGTGCACCGCCCTCTTTTGAGAGAACGATGCCCGTGCGCAGCAGAACAGTACGGATGCCCGCGTCCTCGGCACGGCGCGACTCGGCCTCCCATTCCTTCGAAACCCCCGCCAGAAAATTGTCGCCGGCGGCTGACGATTCGGTGACTTCTTCCTCGCCGCGTTCGCCGTAAAAGCCTATCGCGGACGAGGCGATAAAAGTCTTTGGCTTGGTCTTTAGTTTTGAAATGGCGTCGACGACGTTGCGCGTTCCGAGCACGCGGCTGTCGCGGATGGCCTTTTTCTTTTCGTCGGTCCAACGCAGGCCACTGACGTTCTCACCGGCAAGGTGGACGACGACGTCGACGCCTTCGAGCTTGTCTGGTTCGGCAAATCCGTCCTCGATGCTCCACTTAATGTGTTTGTCGTCAGTCGGATCTTTTCGTGATGCGAGCAGCATCTCATAGCCTTTTTCCTTAAATGACTTTTGCAACGCCTGCCCGATCAAACCACTCGCACCGGTTATGAGAATTTTCATATTTACTTATTATGGCCGCGAAGGTCGTTAAGGACAAAATCGACCATCATTCTGATCTCGCGCTCTGTAAATTGCCCGCGAAACGGAACCATGCCATTTCCACCGTTAGCGATGTGGTTATAAATTTCGTCGTTCGAATTGTATTTGTGAACGCCGTCGCGGATGTTTGGAATGACGCGGCCGTCCTCGAGCGTTTTTCCTTCGCCCTCAGGACCGTGGCAGATCGCGCAATTTTGGCGAAAAAGTGTGGCTTCGTACGCTTTGCTTTCGGTAATCGAGTAGCGCGCCGGCCTTGTTTGAAAACAGGCGGCGATCCCAAAGACCATAAATAACGATACGACGGTTAGTTTTGCAAGGTGCATCAGTTCGAGGAATTCATCTCTTCTTTCAGCGCGCGCTTAAATATCTTGCCGGTACCGCCGATCGGCAGTTCGGAGCGAAATTCGACGTGACGAGGATATTTATTGGCCGCGAATTGCGTTTTGCACCAGCTGACAAACTCCTCCGTCGAAACTTCGCAGTTTGGTTTGAGCACGACGTACGCCTTGACCTCTTCGCCGAGCCGTTCGTCAAAAACTCCGATCACAGCACACAATGACACCGCCGGATGAGTGATTATCACTTCCTCGAGTTCCCGCGGGTATACGTTGTAACCGCCCCGGAGAATCATATCTTTTTTGCGATCAACGATGGCAAGATAGCCCTCATCGTCCATGACACCGATGTCGCCGGTGTGAAACCAGCCGTTGCGAATGGCCTCGGCCGTCGCTTCCGGACGTTTGTAATACCCCTTCATCACATTTGTTCCCCGAATGACTACCTCACCACGCTCACCCCGGGCCACCTCGTTGTCATCGTCGTCAAAACAACGCACATCGACGCCAAATATCGCCTGACCAACGGTACCCGGCTTTGAGGGCCGCTCAAAATGGTTAAATGTCGCGAGCGGAGATGTTTCGGACAGGCCGTAGCCCTCCATTACACGAACTTTGAATCTATCCTGAAATTCCAACATCACTTCAACCGGCATCGGGGCACCGCCTGACGTGCAGACCTTCATATTTTCGGCGATTTGGCTGATGTCATAACCTGTCTCGTCTACGTGTCTTAACAGCGCCCAGTACATTGTCGGCACGCCGACCCAAAAATTAACTTTTTCCTTGACCATCGTATCGAGCGTTGATCTCGCGTCGAAACGAGGGAGCAGGACGAGACGATTGCCGCCGTAGAGATTTGTATTCATCTGCACGGTTTGGCCGGTGGTGTGAAAGAGGGGAAGCGTGATCAGACAAGTCTTCTGCGCGCCATCCGTGAAGTCTAGAACGGGCAGGTGAATGCTGTAGGTAGTTACGACATTCGACCACAAATTCAAATGCGTAAGCTCGGCCCCCTTTGGCTGTCCCGTGGTGCCCGAGGTGTAGAGAATGGCGCAAGTATCATCAGGAGCTGTGGGGAAAATCTCGAACGTCTCCGGTTTGTCGAACGTGATCTGCGTCAGCGTCTCGTGCCCGGGCAGCGGACTGCCGCCCATGAGGTCTTTCGTCATTACGATCAGATGTTCGCACGTCGGCACTTGGTCGAAGCCCTCTTTAACCGTGAAAGCCAGTGGCAATTCGTCAGTGCCCTCAAATACGAACACCGCTTTCGCATCCGAATCCGCGAGGTGATATGCGATCTCGCGCGGTTTAAAAAGCACGCTGAGCGGGACAACTGCGGCACCGGCTTTCATTATTCCGTAATAAACGATCGGGAAAAACGGAAGATTCGGGCAGCACAAAGCGACTTTATCGCCGTGGCCGATGCCCATGTCGACAAGGGCGTTGGCGACCCGATTTGAGAGGCCGTCGAGCTCGCCATAGTTAAGACGGACATCGTCCCAAATAATGGCTTCCTTTTGAGGCGCAAGCCGGGCGTGGTGCGAAATTATCGATGCCAGGTTAAGCGTTGTGGCCGTACTTTCCATAACCTTATAAGCTTGGTATTCCGAGATGTGTCTATTTTAATTATTGCGAACCCAATTATACAACACTCTACGTGAGAAAATTTATGCGTTCGGCCGACGAAATCTCTGCGTTTATTAGTTGCACCGAATGAACCCGCCATTCTTCCCTTTGCTCCGGAAAATCACTGCGAAAATGCCCACCGCGAGACTCTTCGCGCCAAAGCGCAGCAGTCGCCACGAGTTTTGCAAGCGTAACAAAATTGCGTGACGAGGTGCTCAGGTTTCCGGCCGCGATCTGTTCGAACTCCTTAAGAGCCCTTAGCAGCGACTCTCGGTCACGAATTATCCCGACGCGTTCCCACATTATTCGTTTAACGCGTTTACGGACGGCGGTTGAGAGATCATGTGGCCGGTTATCGGATATTGATTTTTGGTATTCGGTGTTCGGCCTTTCACCTTTGATCTTTAAACTATCTCCCGTCGCTGTGGCTCCCGCCCTTGCGCCAAAAACCAGGCCCTCGAGCAGGGAATTTGACGCTAATCTATTGGCTCCGTGGACACCGGTACAACTCACTTCTCCGGCGGCGTAAAGCCCCGGCAGCGTGCTTCGACCCCAGCGATCGGTACGAATGCCGCCCATGCAATAATGCGACGCAGGCGACACTGGAAGCATATCAACAGCGATGTTGAGGCCGTAGAATTTGCAAGTTTCGTAGATCTTCGGGAATCGGTGTTTGAGAAAGTCTTCGTCGAGGGCGGTCATATCCAGAAACACGGTTCGTGTTCCGGTGCGTCGCATTTCGGCGACCGTCGAGCGTGCGACGATGTCACGCGGCGCGAGTTCACTTCGTTCGTCGTAACGTGGCATAAACCGCTCGCCGTATTTGTTTTTGAGAATGCCGCCCTCACCGCGCATTGCCTCTGAGAGCAGAAAGCGCGGAGCATTTTCGAGATTAAGAGCCGTTGGGTGAAACTGCACAAATTCCATATCGGCCATTTCAGCCCCGGCAAAATACGCCATTGCCATTCCGTCGCCCGTTGCGACCGGCGGATTCGTCGTGTGCTGATATAGCTGTCCGGCACCGCCCGTACACATTATTACGGCTTTGGCAAAAATCTCACGTGGAGCCCGCAAGATCGGATCGAGGAACCGCACGCCGACGCATCTGCCGCTTTCGACGATGAGGCTCTCGGTGTTAGCAAACGGCGTGAGGTTGATCGTTTTTTCTTGACCGGCACGGGCTATTAGGGCTCGAATAAATTCCGCTCCCGTCGAATCGCCGTGAGCATGCAAAATGCGCCGTCTCGAATGAGCGGCCTCTTGCGTAAACAAAAGTTTGCCGCCCTCGCGGTCAAACTCCGTTCCCCAATCGATAAGCTGTTTTATGTACTTTGTGCCTTCTGTGACGAGTGTCTCGACCGCCTTTTCATCGCATAATCCGGCCCCTGCGACAAGCGTATCGCCCTCGTGCAGTTCGGCATTGTCATCATCCGATAGCACGACCGCGACTCCGCCCTGCGCGTATTCAGTGTTAGATTCGCTGGCCTTGTCCTTGGTTAAAACGGTCACGCTCGCACCGCTTCCAGCAAGTTCGATGGCGGCCCGAAGCCCCGCAACGCCACTGCCGATAACGATAAAATCCGTTTCCAAAAACATTAGGTGAAATGTAGCAAATTAAATGGAAAGTATCGAATTGAAGACTAGCCACGACCTATCACGAAAAAGACACGATAAGACTTATTTCCGGTTCATGTCCGTTCGTGTTTGTTCGTGGCCAAAAAAAATAAAAAGGCCCGCTCACCGAGATGAGCAGGCTTTATTGTTCAGATCAAAGATCCGTTTAGACCGGAATTTTCAATTCCTGTCCGGGATAGATCTTGTCTGGGTGATTCAAAATATCACGGTTTGAATCCCAAATGGCTTTCCAGGGAATGCCGTAGTGCGAACCGATCTTGCTCAGGCTGTCGCCCGAAACGACCGTATACGTGTGACCGCCGCCGCCGGCTGCATCACCTAAACCAATGTTCAAAATCAGATCGCCAGACTTAAAGTCCGGATCGAGACGTTCATATTCGTCCCAGAGTGCCTGTTTTGCTTCAGCGCTCGGAGCCGTGCCGGTAACGACGAGTGTGCCATTATCGCCTTCGCTCAACTCATATGATGTGCCATTAGCATTCGCGAGCTCGAGAAGCGAGACGTATTTTTCTTGTGCTGACATGATTATTAATCCTCCTAGTGATTTATGCTCCCTTCTTGAGTTCGTTTACGATTCCCGTGATCCCAGCCTGCATAATGACTTGGACACAGGTCGCGTATTTTGCACTCGGAACCTCGCCGGTTACCGTTACTTTGCCGTCCTTTACGGTAACAGATGCGCCCGTACAGCCAGCTTTCTTAAGGTCCTCAGTGATCTTGCCCGTAAGAGCCGGATCCGGAGCAGATGGTGTTGCGACTGGCAAAGGCTTGGTCGTGCAGTTATTGGTCACCGATTTGATGCCCTCGACTGATTTGACCGAAGCCTCTGCTCTGGTCTTAACGGCCGCGTCAGCGACCTCGCCCGTAAGCGTTGCAACGCCGTCTTTTACCGCGACGGTAACGCCCATGACCTTATCCGCAGCAAGTTTGTCTGTCGCCGCTTTTGTAAGATCAGCATCGCTCTTGCCGCAAGCGCTCATAAACAAAGCGATGGCCAGCATTAGAACTGTAAAAACTTTTACTTTCATTTTTCCTCCCGAAAAACTTCGTTTGATATTTGTAGAACTATTCTCGCAATTACCTAATAAAATGATACGCGATCCTAAGCAATGAATTCTTGCCCGAAAACCGCTGGGCAAGTCTTAATTATTCAGTAAGATAATAGTGATTGAAATTACTAATTTTCGCAACAGGAAAATGCGAAATCTAGGAGAGAATTTCATCCGCGATCTGCTTTGCGACCTCAAACGAAGTCAGATCTGCCCGGACGATAAAATGCCAGTCAGCGAGGCAGTAGACCTTTTGCCGCTCATCGAATAGTTTCCGAGCGTTTTGCTTATTGCGCGCGAGGGGGCGATCTTTGCGCGAAAAGGTAATATTCAGCCAGCAGTGTTCAAAGGTCGATTCCAGCCAGACACTCGTAAAGCCATGTGTTTTGAGCAGTTTGCGATTTGCCGGTATTGTCCACGTTCCGCCGCCGAGCGACAGAATTCGGACGTTGGATTCATTTAAGACCCGTTCCAGACTCTGTGTTTCCACAGCGCGATAATATTCGACTCCATCTGTATCGATGATCTCTGCGATCTTACGTTTTTGATTATCCTCAATGAAGTGATCGAGATCGACCCGCTCACATCTAAGCCGATTGGCGAGATGGCGCGCGACGCTCGATTTACCTACGCCCATAAAACCGGTTAGTGCTAATCGAATATCTTTTTTCATTGAGATCATCGGTCTCTATCGGACTACGACGCCGCCCAAGGTTTCAAAAAAACCTGGGAAAGAAATGTCCACACAACTTGGGTTGAGGATTTCGGTTTCTCCATCGGCGAGCAGTCCGGCTATTGCAAAAGCCATCGCAATTCTATGATCACCATACGAATCGACAACTGCGCCTTTAAGATCGGATCGCTCGACCCTAAAGCCGTCGGCGAATTCCGTCACGATCGCACCCATTGCCTCTAGGTTCTCGACGATAGCCGTTATGCGGTCCGATTCTTTCACGCGAAGCTCCGCGGCATCGCGTATCTCAAGACCTGATTCGAGCTGAGTGCCGAGAATTGCGAGAATCGGAATTTCGTCAATCAAATTGGCGACGATCTCACCTTGCAAGACGAGCCCTGTCCTTGTTTCCGGAGCCGCAAGTCCGCCCCGAACCCAGAACGATGCTACCGGCTCGTTGCACACATCATCTGATTCCAGCAGTTCTATGTTAGCACCGAGTTTCAAAAGCACGTCGAAAATCGCCCGCCGCGAGGGGTTAAGACCGACGTTCGATAGTGTGATATCAGAATCGCGAAGGCACACGGCCGCGACCATGAAAAAAGCTGCGGATGAGATATCTGATGGCACGACAAGGTCGTGTGCAGTCAGAGTCGAATCGCCGGCGACCGATATAAGCGAGCCTTCGTCAATTTTACTGATTCTAACGTCGACGCCGAACCACCGCAGCATCCGCTCGGTATGATCGCGCGTTTGGATCGGTTCGATTACCGATGATTGGCCGTCAGCGTTTAGACCGGCAAGCAAAACGCATGATTTTATCTGAGCAGAGGCGACCGGCAGAACATAGTCGATAGAACGCAGCGGCTGTCTGCCAGTAATTGTGAGCGGAGCCATTCCATTTCTAGATTGGATGACCGCTCCCATAAGTTCGAGCGGTTCGATGACGCGTTTCATCGGCCGTTTCATTAGCGACGTGTCGCCCACCAAGACAGAATCAAAATCTTGTCCGGCCAGAATCCCGGCCAGCAAACGCAAAGTCGTGCCGCTATTGCCGCAATCGATCGGCGCTGACGGGCTAGCAAAGCCCTTTTTGCCGACACCTTTAACAATAACGGCCTCGCCATCGCGGCTGACATCCACTCCGAGAGACGCAAGACTAGAAAGGGTTGACGAGCAATCTTCGCTCCGCGCAAAGTTATCGATCCGCGTCTCACCGACGGCCATTGCCGCGATCATAGCAGCTCGATGCGAAATCGATTTATCGCCGGGCAATTCAATGCCGCCGCTAATAGACCCTGCAGGACGGATTATCATATTAAGCATCTTAGACCGAATCCGACAGATTTGTCTTGACAGCAACTGCCCTAAACGGATAACTTACAAAACATATATTGTGTCTGAGATACGTGAAATCGAGTTGCCGAGCCGGATCGAATCCGTCGAAGAAGCAGCGATGATGGCCGACGAATTTGCCAAGAGTCGCGGCTTTGGCGACGAAGTCATCTTTGCCATCGACCTTGCGATCCGCGAATCCGTTGCCAATGCGGTAAAGCACGGGAACAAGTTTGACGAGGCCAAAAACGTCGATATCAAATTCTCAGACTCTAGCGAGGGCTTTGAGATCACGGTGCGCGATTACGGAACGGGGTTTTCCGTCGAGGATATTCCTGATCCGACGAATCCTGAAAATCTTTTGAAATCGAACGGCCGCGGTATTTTGTTTATGCGTTCGTTTATGGACGAGGTCGAATGGGAAAACCCTTCGGGTGGCGGGCTTATCGTAAAAATGTTGAAAAAACGGTAATTTTTTGCTGTCCGCTTGGACATTGTTGTTGTTATTAGTCTAAAATTTGCTATCGCAATTTAATAAAAGGAACGAGGAGAAGAAAATGTCTGATATTACGATTACTGAGCGCCAAGCTGGCGATGTCACGATAATTGACTTGGTCGGGAAAGTGACCATCGGCGAAGGCAGCGTTGCCCTGAGGACAACGATCCGTCGCCTGCTTGGCGAAGGCAAAAACAAGATCCTGCTTAATCTAGCGGGAGTCGGTTACATCGATTCGAGCGGCATTGGAGAACTTGTATCGAGTTTTACGGCTGTCAAGAAAGAGGGCGGTACACTCAAGCTGTTGAAACTGACGCAGAAAATCCAGGATCTTCTCGCGATCACAAAATTGTTGACGGTGTTCGACGTCTTTGACGACGAAGGCGAAGCTTTGAGCAGTTTCAACTAGGTGGGGTTCAGGTCTTACCGTTAAATCGACATCGAGGATAAAGGAATATGGTAGGATTCCTTTGTCCTCTTTTCCTTTTTTGCCCTTTAGATACATCCTTAAGCTCATAGGATTCATCTTTTCAAAGAGAATATCTTGAGGAAACACGGCATAATGCGACGATTTTTTCGTTTAGTTATTTTTTCACTCTTTACGATCACTGTTAGCGGGCAGAATCTGCCGGCGGGTTTTGACCTTTCGAATTACGGCGTGCGTATCGAGCCCGATAAACGCCTGATGGTCGTTTTGGCAACGCTCGAAATGGCATCGGTCAAAAATGCCGCGGGCTTAGACGAGAAACTAATAAACACACCGCTTTCAGAAAAAAGCGCAAAATTTCGCGACCAGCTTCTTATCGACAACGCCGGGTTGAACGAGGATCTTAGGCGGCGGATCTCGATATTTGTGAGTCAGTATAAGAAACGGCATCCTAAGGCGAGCGATGCCGATGTGATCGCGCCGTTCATCTCGATGGCGTACACGCTGACGCCGGTTCCCGAGCTCTCCGATCCGGTTATCACGAATGACCTTCCGGGCAGCTTACTGGACGTGCTTGATTTTGCACCGCTCGTGCGCGAGTTTTACCGAAAATCCACGATCAGCTCTAAGCTGGATGATTATGTGAAAGAATATCGAGCCGAGGCTGACGGCGTTCTCAGAAGCTCTGCCCGCGAAATGGTGAGCGAGATGCTCGATTACCTCCACACACGCCCACGGTTGGTTTTTACGGAAAGAGTTTCGGTCGAGACTCGAAAAGGCAGGACCAAAAAAGAAGTAATCCGAAAGCTCGAAACGCGGGAGCACGAACGCCGTTTTTTCCTTGTTCCGGAGAGACTTGCAGCTAAAGGCAACATTAATTTTCTCAATATTCGCGACGATTACTATGTGATCGTGCCGCCGGATACCGACCTTAGTTCCTCTGAGGTACGCAGGGCGTTCCTTCAATTTGTCGTCGATCCACTTATTCTTAGCAACGCCAAAGAAATCTCGACGGTTCGCGATTGGGTCAAACCTCTTTTGGACGAAAGGCGAAAAACAGATCCGACGTTGCCGCCCGACATTTATCTCACCGCTACCCGTTCGCTCGTTGCTGCCATCGATATCCGGCAATCTGAATACGTACAGGTTCAAATTGCTACCGATCGTGCGCGTGCGGCGATCGCCCAGCTAAAAACGGACACGGAAAAACGTGCGATTTCGGCCGAGCTCGAAAAGTTCAAGCAGGCGCTATCGGACGAATCCGCTCTTCGGCTGTACGAAGACTATGAAAAAGGTTCGATGCTTTCGTTTTACTTTGCCGAGCAATTGAAAGGTATCGAGGACTCGGGCTTTGACATCGCATCGTCGTTGCGAGAGATGATAGCAACCTTCGATCCGGCAAAAGAAACTGCTCGTGTGGCAGAATCAGCCGAAGCCCGAAAACGAGGATTGGCGGCACGCGAGGATCGCAAAAAACATCCTGAAATCCGCACGGTGGCCGAAAACCCTGTAACAACTCGCCTGCTTGAGATACAAAAGACGATTGATGCTAAAGATTATGCAAAGGCGAGCACCGATCTAAAACAGCTCTTGTCGCAAAACCCTTCCGAACCCCGAATTTACTACAATATCGGCCGGGTCGCGGGTCTCTCGGCGGTCGGCATCGAGGGTGACGAACTGCAGGCTCAAAGGCTGCTTGAGGCAAAGGCGGCGTACGATAATGTTTTGCGAACGGCGACCAATGCAACGGATAAAGCATTGCTTTCATTGACTTACGTCGCTCTGGCACGGATCTACGAGCACTTTAATAACAATGCCTACGCAATGAGACTTTATGACGAGGCAATAAAACTCGATGACATCGCCGGTGGCGGTTTTCGCGAGGCGATTACCGCAAAACAGCGTCTGCTCAAGCCTTAACAACTGTAATTCTACATTTTCCAGAAAGTCTGATAACGTCTAGTTAATGTCAATAAAGGGCTATAAGAGCGGCTTTGTCGCGCTGATCGGGCGACCGAATGCAGGTAAATCAACACTACTAAACCGATTGGTTGGCGAGAAGATCGCGGCCGTCTCAAACAAACCGCAGACAACGCGTCACAGGATCAAAGGAATTGTGAATCGCGAGGATGGGCAGATCGTCTTTGTCGACACGCCGGGCGTGCATAAGCCGGGGCACTTGCTTAACCGGCGAATGATGTCGGCCGTTCACGACGCGATCATGTCGGTCGATCTGCTTGTGTTGATGCGTGATGCGAGTGTTTCGACGGGCAACGGCGACCGATTTGTGCTCGAACTAGTGAAACGGGCTGAAAAACCGGTGATCCTGGTTCTAAACAAAATCGACAAGGTGAGAGAAAAGAGCGATCTGCTCCCGTTGATCGAGCTGTATTCGAACGAGTTCGAGTTTGCAGAGATCATTCCGGTATCGGCTTTGAAAGGTGACGCCATTGACAATTTGCTCAACCAGATCGTCAAGCATCTGCCCGAAGGCGAGCCGATATTTACCGATGACGAAATGACGGACCAGCCCGTTCGAAGCATAGTTGCCGAAATGGTTCGGGAAAAGATATTGATGTCAACAGGTGAGGAGATCCCGTATGTCACGGCCGTAGTTACTGAGGTTTTTGATGAAACCGAGCCCGGACTGACGACAATATTTTGCGCGATATATGTCGAGAGACCTTCGCAGAAAAAGATCGTGATCGGGAAACAGGGATCTCGGATCAAAGACATCGGCACCCGAGCCAGAGTGGACATCGAGAAGCTGGTAGGCAAAAAAGTATTTCTAAAGCTCTTTGTCAAAGTCGTTGAGGACTGGCGGAACCGCGAACGCGACCTCGACGATATCGGAATTCGCGAATGAGTACCGCAATCGCAAAAACATGGTTCGCTGTTGACGTCCTCGTCATTCCTGGGGCTGCTGAGGCCGTCGAATTTGCATTTAACGAACTCGGATCGATCGGCACCGAGATCGATAGTTTGCGAAAACCCAAGGGCGATCCGCTGGCGGTCACGGGTTTCTTTGATGTATTGCCTGCTGAAGATGAAATTCACGCCGTTGTCATCGAATCTCTCAGGATCTATGGTTTTCCGGCCAATGCGATTGCGAGCATCACGAGTCGAACGGTCGAGGAAGTTGACTGGCTCGCCGAGTGGAAAAAATACTGGAAGCCAACGACAGTGGGTAAATTTATCATCGCTCCGCCATGGGAAACGGTGGATGATACGGACGGTATCGTTATTCGAATTGAGCCGAATATGGCCTTTGGTACAGGAACGCACGAGACGACGCAGTTGTGTCTGAAAGCGATCGGCGACATCTACAGAGCCGATCAGACATTTCTCGACGTCGGCACGGGAACCGGAATTCTGGCAATCGCTGCGGCAAAACTTGCCGGCAAAACGATCTTGGCCTGTGATACCGACGCCAACTCCGTAACGATCGCACGAGACAACGCTATCGCCAATGAGGTAGGCGATAAGATCACCTTCGATGATGGCCCGATCGGGGACGCTACGCCGATCTTTGACTTCGTCGCCGCAAACCTTACGATCGACGTGATCGTGCCGATCCTGCCGTTGCTGCTCGCAAAAACCCGCCGAACACTCTTGCTGTCCGGCATTCTCGCCGAACAAGAAGAGATCATATTGAGCGAACTCCACAAAGTTCAGATTTCAGATTTCGGGGTGGAAACCGCCGGAGAGTGGATCTCGGTTACCGTCGATCTCAGCTAGGTTTTTTGGGTTGGACCGCAGAAGGAATATCGCCGTCATCCGGGATCGTAATTAGTGGAACACGCGCCTTCGGCTTAACCCTCGGAGCGGCGGACTTCAACACCGGCGGGCCATTCGGCTGGCTGAGACTCCGCGGAGAAAGAGGTTCCGTTCGTTTGAGCATTGTGCCGCCGCGGCCACCGACCCAGACCCGACTGCCGCCTCGATAAACCACCGCTTGCAGCACTTTGCTTGTGACGCCTGGTTGTATCGCCCATGATTTTCCGCCATTCTCGGTGACTAATACAGTGCCCAGCTCACCGACCGCGACGGCGCTCGCAGGGCCGATAGCCTGAACCGCGAACAAATTGAATTTCGTTACCGATTCCTGATCCTGCCAACTCGCGCCGCCATCAGTCGTTCGAAGCGTTATGCCCGAGGCGCCCACTGCGAATCCATTCTTCTCATTGAAAAAGCTTAACGAGTAAAGATTTTCTCTTATATTGGTCTTTACCTTGCGCCACGTGATGGCCCCGTCGGTCGTTCTTAAAATTGTCCCTTTATCTCCGACCACGATGCCGCGTTTATCGTCAAAAAACTTAACATCTTCGAGCCAGAGCCGGGTGCCCGACTCAAACTGCTCCCAATACGCGCCGCCCGAATCACTGCGAAGGATCATCCCGTTGGCACCGACCGCGAATCCGATTTTATCCGACACAAAGCTTACGCTCATTAGGTCCTCGGTTACGTTCGAAACACCCTTGCCCCAACTCGCTCCGCCATTTATCGTCCGCAAAACGGTACCATTATCGCCTACAACCCAGCCTCTCTGGCCGTCATAAAACGACGCAGAATTGAGGTTGGCCTGTGTGTCTGTAAAAACCGGCTGCCAGATGAGGCCCGCGTCGTTGGTCAGCCAGATCTTGCCGTGCGACCCGACTGCTACGCCGATTTCGTCATTTAGAAATGTGAGATCATTTACGTCTTCGCGGCCGCCTTCGCTAAGACGCTGCCAGCTAAACCCGCCGTCGTCGGTGCGAAGTATGAGGCCATTTTCTCCAACCGCCCAGCCGGTGAACTGGTCCGCCAAATATACCGAAACGAGTTTTGGACTGGTTCGCACGTTAAAAGGAAGCCACGTTCTGCCGCCATCGCCGGTCAGCCAGACCATTCCATTTGAATCGGTCATCGAGCCGGCCAGCCCGTCTGCAAAAGAAACGGACAACAGATCGGCACGGCTGTAAATATCGATCCGTGACCAGGTTGCTCCCTGGTCGTCGCTGCGGGCAACACATCCGTCAAAACCCACGACGACAATATTGGTTGGCGATGCATAGACAGCGTCGGACACGATCGCTCCGTTGCACGGATCAGACGCTTTCCAGTTTCGGCCACCATCGATCGTGGTAATCACAGCCCCACCGAGGCCGACCGCGACCGCATGTGCCGCGTCGAAAGCGTCGATGTTCAATAGTTGCTCCGAAATGCCGGAAACTTGAGATTTCCAACTCAGACCGCCATCAACTGACTTCAGTATGCGGCCGTATGTTCCGATGATCCATCCTATTTTTAGATCGCCGCCCGTGAACTTGATTCCGTATAGATGATCGCGGGTCTCAGTAACGACGGGTTTCCAGTCCTTACCGCCATTCGTCGTCGAAAGGATGGTGCCACGCGAACCAACGACAATTGCACGATCCTTGTCTCGTACAAAAACTGCTGAGAAAGTAACGTCATTCTGTACGAACTGCCTCTGCCAGGTGAATCCGCCGTCGGTCGTGCGAAGTATCGTATTGTCGGCACCGACCGCAAAACCCGTTTCCTTGTCGGCGGCAAAATGGATCGAGTACAGCGGATTGCCTTGCGGCAGCGGATTTTGCCATATCCAGCCCGAGTCCTTGCGTTGTGCGAATAGAGCCGGAACGAGCAGCAGGATCGTCAGCGAAGCCAAGCTGAGACGCGTCGAGGAAAAAACCACCATAAGAAGGCGGCTTTTTACATTGCTCTTTAGATATTTTCTACAGGTATTCAAAACAATTTAACAAAATCCCGGTCCCAAGATCTCGACAACACCGATCTCAGATACCGCCTCATCGAGCAGAGCTTCGTCAACATAACCAAGCTCCGCCATTTTCCTTGCCATTGAGTCGGCGACTTCCTGCACGGAATGGCCGTCGTGACCTTTGACCCATTTCCAGGTTATATGATGCTTTTTAGCCGCATTATCAAGCCTTTTCCACCAATCGTGATTGGTTTTTCGCCTCCACGTACCGCCCATCGTCTCAACCACATAACGCGAGTCTGACATCACTGTCACCTTGCAAACCTCATTCAGACTCTCCAATCCAATCGCCGCAGCCGCGATCTCGGCCTGCTGATTGGTTGCTGCACCGAGAAATTCACCAACTGCCTTCCAATATCCCTTGAAACCAAGCACGGCGACCGCCGCGGCACGCGGATTTCCTCGTCCGTTACCGAGACTCGAACCGTCGCAGACTATCATGACCTGTTTCATATCTAATCGCTCATCGAGATCACATTATCAACATAGCTATCGAACGTATCGTCGTGCGAGATAACAAAAAGCTGATCAAAATTGGTGATTCGGCTGATCTGCATCGCAAGATTTTCGCGGCGTTCGGCATCCATATTGGTCGTCGGCTCGTCGAAAAAAGCGATCCGAATATCGGTCAGCTGTTTGAGCAATGCGAGCCTGATCGACAAAGCTGCCGCCATCTGTTCGCCACCCGACAAGCTTTGATACGGAAGCTCGTAACCCTCGTCCTCAAGAACGATCGAATAGTCTTCGGCCCATTTCAACGTCCGCTCGGCGTTGCCCGTGATCTCGCGGAACATCAAATTTGCTTCGAGCGAAACGTGATAAACATAATTGCGTGCGACACGCGGTGCGGCCTCTTTGAGCGTATCACGAATGAAGACGGTCGCCTCGGCCACTTTTTCGAGTCGTTCCTTTTCTTTAAATTCCTCCTGAAGCGACTTTCTGATCTCGGCAAAATGCTTCAGTTCTGCGGCAAGCTGCTCCTCACGTCTCTTCGCAGCGTCAAAGGTCGCTCGCAGTTCGGCGTGACGCTTCTCTGCGTCGTGCAGAGCCGTTCGTTCCGCGACGTGCCGGGCGTTATTGTATCCGGCGGCTATCAAATCTTGATGTTCATCGAGCTCTTCCATAATGATACGCCGATCATTTTCGAGCCGTTCCAGATTGCTCTCGATTTTTGTAACGCTTTCGCGCAATTCTGGCTCGCGGGCGGTTTCGTTTTCGAGGAACCGAATCCTCGAGCGCGGGTCGCCGAGAGCCAACAACTTTGAATCGATGGCGGCTAGCTGTTTTTCGAGATCAACGAACCCCGCGGCCTTGTCTTCCAGTTCCTTGCGTTCGGCGGAAAGGTGCGTGCCCTCGGCCTTGAGTTCGGCTTCACGCTCGCGATACGCGACGAGCATCGACGCTTGACGCTCGGCCTCGCGGGCACGCTTGAGGTTGTCAGCGACGGACGAATGTTCGGTTTCAATTGCAGTGATCTGAGATCGGATATCGCTGAATTGACTGGTAATAAAGCTTTCAAGCGTTTCGCCGGGTTTTAGATTTAGGCATTTTTGCGAGAGTATCGGGCACAGGCCATTTTTCACCTCACTCTGAAATTTTTGATCGCGTTCCAGGCTCGCGTTGAGATTGGCGATATTCCTCACGAGCTCCGCATCACGCTTCTCCAATGCCCCTTTCTCGGCAGCTCCTTTGGCTTTTGTTTCGGCGTCTTTTAATTGATCGGCATTCGCCCGATAGCTTTTTCGCAGCCGCTCGATACGCTCATCAAGGCTTTTTATCTGATTTCTAAAGGCTTTTGCCTCGGCGATCTTGTCGCGAAGTCCGCTGATTCCGCTCTCAAGTTTTGCCTGTTCGATGGTTTTCGGTTTTAGAGTTTCGATCTCACGGTGGGCTTTTTGGACGTTTTCGATTGTTTCCTGCAGGCGTTTTTGATCCGCTCTAATGTTGGCGATTGCAGTCTCAATCCGTTCGGCCTCGTCGAGTTTTGCGACGACGCTGCGCTTTTCGGCGATCTCACTTTCGAGAGTCGAAACAATGCCGGCGAGGTTCTCGGTCTGCCCCAAATAGCTCTTATGTTCACCCTCTACCATTTCGGAGCGTGTCAATTCGCCTTCGGCCCGAGCCACAGATTCGCGAATGCCCGCAATAGAAACATCGAGAAACCGTGACGTTTCACGTAGCTTTTCAGCCGCCTGCCGATACTCCTCAACTTTCAGAAGCCGGTCGAACGCAACTTTACGCTCGGTCGCACCCTCAAGAAATATCGCAGTGAAAGTGCCTTGAGGCACGCCGATCGCCTGCCGGAAAAGTGATCTAAGATCGGTGCCCGGTTCGAGCCCGAGATGCTGCCATAAAAAGCGAAAGACCTCTTCTTTCTTATCTGCAATACGCGTTTGGAGTCGCGGATCGGTGACATAATATCCAGTTCCGGTGTCACGATACACGACGTACTCGCGTTCGTCGAGGCCGCTTTCAAAGGTAACGCGAACAGAGCCTTTCTTTGCTCCTCGCCGCACAAAATCCTCTTTTTTGTATTCGAGCAGATCGAAAAGCGTCAAGGCGATCGCCTCGATTATCGAAGTTTTGCCCGCACCGTTTTCGCCCGTAATGGCAGTCGTGCCTCGCGTGAATTCGAGCGTTAAATTTGCGTGAGACTTGATATTCTCAAGCTCGATCTTCGAGATATGCATCGGGCGAACTTAAATTCAAAATTTCAGTTTCAAGTTTAGAATAAAAACGAGCAAAGAAAAAGAAACGCTAAATTGAGTGCTGCAATTGCTAAAGAAAGTGACAATCGGGGACAATTTGGTCATGAAGATCGAAACTGGTGATAGCGTAATCGTTGTTTTGCACTCGCCCCGCGAAAAGCTGCTGGGGATATTGAGCGAGATCAGCCCCGCCGGCATCACGATGCGTTCGATCGAGCTCGGTTATTTCGACGACTGGTGCAGATCGATCGCCGCCGGAGAAGAGGATCATTTACAGATGAGCGATAATTTTTTTCCGATGTGGCGTGTTGAGCGGATAACGAGAGACGAATCCGCCGGGGCCGTTCCATCGATGTCTGATCAGTTCGAATCGCGAACCGGCCGAAGGCTAGAGCATCAGTAGACTCAGGGAATTTACTGTTTTTTTAAGTTGATGCTGCCGTTATTGGTCGTCAGTTTGAGAGTCGCGTCGCTGCCGGTGCCAACCATACCTACAATATTTTTGACCAAGCCGGGCCTAACATCCTCGGTCTGTATTTTGATCGGGAGCTCTGAATAGAAGTCTCCATAGCCATATATCGCCGAGAGTTGGAACGAAGCATTCACGGGGATCGACATTCGGATCGAGCCTTTTGACGTGCTCAGTCTGTACGAGCCGCCGCTTAGAATGTCGCCATTATAGGCAACAGAGCCCGAGATCGAATTGACCTCTACTTGGCGATATTCGAGTCGCTGCAAGGATATTGCGCCGCTAAAGGTTTTTGCCTTGAAGAGATCGCCGATCTCTCTCGGACCTGCCTCATAAACAAGGATATTACCTGTGTTGCTGTCGAGGAGCATCGCACCGCTTGATGCCTCGACGGTTATATCGCCCTGGCCCGCGGCGGCCGTGATGCCATTTGCGATATTACGCAACGAGATGTTGCCGCCAATTGTATTGATAACAACCCGCCTTACCGAATCGATGGTTGTCGTGGTTTCCTCGCCCTTGAGATTGATAATCGCGTTAACCGGAGCGTCGATCTCGATCTCGTCACCCCAAATGCAGGGATTTGCCGATACCGCCTTATTCTTCTTATCGAGACTGACGATGTTGATCAAAACCGGACGACCCGTTTTGGCGTCCGATTGGCGAACGCCGAAGCCAAATTTACTTCCGTTATCGACAAGAACGCGAACCTCGTCACGCTGCCATCCATTTACTTTGACCGTGCCCTGAGTTACACAGAGGTCAATATATACGCCGCTATCAACCTTGATAGAACGCTCGCTCGTGTCTCCATCCCAATTCGTTAAATCAAGAGCGTCCGGTTTTGGAGCCGAAGTTGAGCGCGACACGGCTTGCGGCTGAGCGGCGGTCGTCGGTTGCCTAGGCACCCGCACGGACCAGTTATTCTGGGCAAAAGCATCGACCGGAATCGCTGCTAATATAAGCACAGCCGCGATACCAAACACTAAATTTTCATTGATCTTGTTCATCAAATCGGGTTATGGGCCTAATTCAGGCTTGCCACCAACTCCTCTTTTTGGGCGACCGAATTCAAGAGATCGATCTTGTTCTGATAGGACGAATACAAAACCTGTTTGGCGGCGTCGTTCTTAGGACTACGTTTTACTTCCTGTCTCATCTTGGCGATTGCGTCATTCACGACAGCCATGTCGCGTTCGTATGCGATACGTTCTGACGGCCGCATAATTCCACCCGCTTTTTGTTCCTCAACCGCCTTAGTCAAACTGGAGATCGTTTTGGTATAACTTTCCTCGCCCGGCAAAAAACCGCTGTTAACAGTAGATGAAACAGGGGCCTTGTTTACTATTTTTGAACCGGAACCACGTCGGTTTTCAGTCCGGTACGCAGCATGCTCAACGGTGATAACGGTCGGGTTATCGGACTTCGCAAACGTATCGCCTGTTCCATTTTGCAACGGCGGAACGACGCGTGTATTTACAATTAATGGAACTGCCGTCAGCGAAGTTTCCGCCACAGTCACTTCTGCAGGAATCGCCTTCTGATTCACCCAAACCGCTGTAAACACGCCAACAACTATTAACAAGCTGGCCGCCGCCGCGAGCGACGGATTAGCAAATGCAAACACCACAAGGGCCCACGCTTTCTGCCAAATAGGACGACTCTGACGTTCGGTTTCGATCGAAGCATTTATCTTGTTCCACAAACGCTGAGTTGGCACTAGGGTGTCAAATTCGCGTTCGAGCGCCGCGAATACGATCGCCGATTCATCCTCGGCGTCGGCGAGCATCAAAGCACAATCGTTGCAATTTGCGATGTGGCCCGAAACCCCGGCCAACTGGTCCTGTGCGAGCTCACCATCCAAAAAAGCCTGGATCACGCCAATGTCTAAACAACTATCCTTCATAACGTTTCCTTCCCGATCTTTCCGTAAAACCGGGCAAATTCTTGTCTGCCGCGAGCGACGAATGTGCCGATGCTCGATTCGTTCAGATCGAGGCTGCTGGCGATCTCCTTATACGAGAGGCCCTGTTGTTTCAGCATAAGGCAACTCCGCAGCGGCTCTTTGACCTTGCTCAGAGCACGGTAGATCTCGTTAACTCCGGCATATTCCTCATAGTCGATCTCAACCGACTGTGTCGAAGTTTCACCTGTATCTTTGACGTAATTCTCGTCACGGGTGTTCGCTCTAAAATTGCCTCGAACAGTATTCTTTGCAACATTTATCGCCACCCTTATGAGCCATGGACGCAGCATTTCATTGTCGGTGATCGAATCCTGATGCTTGTAAAACCGCAGAAAAGTTTCCTGCGTGATGTCCTCGGCGAGAGCGTCGTCCCGCACGACGGCGCGAGCCGCGCGGTAGACAGTCCGGTGATGGAGGGCAAACGCCTCTTCAAACTCTATCCTTTCTGTCGCTGCCGCCGCCGCTGTTTGTTCGGACATTATGTCCACAAGAATGTTAGTACTCTCGTTCATTGTCAGCATCGAAAATGCTCATCGATATGAATACACCGCGAGAAGCTGAAATATGACAAGAATTTAACCTTAAAACTCAATTATTTTCAATCTTTGCAGTAATCCGGCCGAAAGGCCGGCGGTATCATTTGCGGATACCAAAAACCGGTGGCTGTCGTCCGTTTCATTTAGAATACGTTCAAGGTCAAATTCAAGTTCGGAAGGTGGGGTACTTTGGCAGAAAACCGGTTCGGCCACAGCCAAGCGTTTCAGGGATTCGTACAAATGTCCGCGTCCGGTGCCGTATTCGTCAGCCTCGCCGTCAATTACAAGCCTGATCTCGGCCTTTTCGTCGGCAAAGTGAGCGAGAATCGACGCTGTAAGGCGTGCCCCGGCCTCGAATCTCTCCGACCTTGTTACAGACTTTCCGCTTTGTTCAGCAGCGATCTTTTCCCGCAGCGGCAGATCCTCTTCGGCGATTATTGGTATTCGCGTATCGAAGATGACGGTCGCCCGTTTTTCATCCTCAGCGGCAAATTCGCGTACGGTAAGCTGCCGCGTACGAGCGGTCGCTTTCCAGTCGATCCGCCGGAGATCGTCCTGTGGCCGGTAGTCCCGAAGTGCAAGCAGATCCTGGCCGACGCCGCGCTTGCTCGACGTTCGATTGCCGAGATCGAGCGGGATAGGGTCAATATCGGGCGATACATCGATCAATTTCGGAAAGACGATCAGCTCGGCCTCGCGCGCGGGCAGACGGCGCCGGTGGCGAAAGAAACCGAAAGGGAATTTGGTCGATAGCTCGAAATCCTTGATCAATAGGTGGCCGCGATTCGGAAATATATGCTCGTTTTTGGCCTCTACGGTCTGTTTGGCGCCGGTTTGTACAAAGTGATTTAATGTTCGCCGCACGACCGGCGCACGGCCGAGCCTGGTCGCCAGCCAACGCGGCAGTATCGCATCGAGTTCGTCGCCCGCGATCGACCGCTCGCGTTCCCGGCCTCGTACCTCAACGACAACCGAATACGCGGGAAACAGTCGCTTGCGGTTGGTCATACTTACAAGTATCGGAGTCGGCTCGCCGGCAAAGATCGTTTCGGGAAAACGCATCGTGACGTCCAGTTTTTTGAGGCAAATACCGCCTGCAAAAAAGCCAACTGTCATCGCCGCGATCAGGAATGAAAGCACAAGAAACAGCAGATTGTTGCCCGTGTTCCACGCCGAAAAACCGACGATCAGAATTAGGCCGAGCATGATGGCGCCGCCGGTCGTGAATTCGAACGGCAGGTTCATCTGCGACGCCTCGCGCCCGGCGTTTCGAGCTAGCGGCGGGACGACAAAGATCAAAATGAGCAGAACAAAAACCAGCGAAACACCGGCCGATATGCCGGCCAGCTTGATATTTCCCGTCTGATGAGCGTAAAGCGTCAAGCCTGAAAGCCCGAGTCCACCGAGGACAACGAGCGTGCCAAGCGCAGCATTTCGAAGATCACGAACGCTGAAGAGTTGACTGGCAAGTTTGAGATTCATCGAAAATAGGGCGAAAACACGACCGTTCGCGAGTTTTTCACTCGCCTCGATCGCAAACCTCTGCCCGTTACTTTTCTGCCTGGAATTAGATCGGAACCGTTACTCTTTGCAAAATTTCCTGCAGGATGCCTTCGGCTTCGCGGGTCCGGTTGCGGACGGCGTTGATGCGAGCGTTTACGATAACCCGATGAGCAAAGCACGGCAAAACAAGGCGTTTGACGTCGTCGGCAATGCAGTAATCGCGGCCCTCGATCAATGCCAGAGCTTGAGCTGACCGAAAAAGTGCGAGGGTGCCGCGCGGGCTGATGCCAAGCTCGAGAGACTCGGATTTGCGCGTAAGATCGACGATCTGCAGCAAATAATTGACTAGCGCATCGTCAAATCGGACCTCGCTCACCAACGTTTGGAGGTCGAGCACGTCCGACTGAGACATAACAGCCTCGACGGCATCGAGCGGATTTGTATTCTCACGATCACGAAGTATCTGCCTCTCGTCGGAAAGATCGGGATAGCCGATATGCAGCCTGAGCATAAATCGATCGAGTTGGGATTCGGGCAGCGGATATGTGCCGTGATGCTCTGACGGATTTTGTGTAGCGACGACGATAAACGGCGCTGGCAGCCGCCTCGAAAGGCCCTCCACCGTCACTTGCTCCTCGGCCATTGCCTCGAGCAGGGCGGATTGGGTCTTTGGCGTCGCGCGGTTTATCTCGTCAGCGAGGACGATATTTGAGAATATCGGTCCGGCTTTCCACTCAAATTCACTGGTCTTTTGGTTGAATACCGAAAGTCCGATGACATCCGAAGGTAAAAGGTCGGATGTGAATTGGATACGTTGAAAGGATAATTCGAGCGCACGGGCCAGAGCGTTGGCAAGCGTCGTTTTACCGATACCGGGGACATCCTCGATCAATAAATGGCCCTTGGCGAGCAGTGCGATCAGCGCAAACTTCACGGTTTCGGATTTGCCCCTTATGACCTGTTCGATCTCTTTCTGAAGTTCCGCAACCTTTGCCGCCGGATCGAAACTCAGGGCAATATTCTCACCTGCCGTGTTTGTGTCTGTCGCAATCCAATCTCTCATTTGAAAGTCGCCGGCCCCTCGACCGCAAATTATATTCTACCCGATTAGAAACAACCTCCGCACGAAAAAGTTGCATTTATAGGCACTGTTGTCATCCGCACCAATGCTATCGATTGAAATTGCGGTCAAAACAAACTAAACTTTTGAAACTTAGTACGATAGCTTTCGTGAAGAAAAACGGACAGATGTATGAGCACTTATATGAAAAATCTACGAGTTCGGTTAAAGGATCAACGCGGTTTTAATCTTATCGAATTAATGATCGTAATCGCGATCATCGGGTTGCTGATAGGCGTCGGCAGTATTGCATGGCAGGCGGTTATACGATCGGGAAATGAAACGACCGCTGCACAGACGGTCGATAATATTCGCAAATTCCAGGCCCAGTATGCGTCGCGAAACAAAGGTAGTTTCGCTACCTTCGACGAGTTGATCGCCAAGGTCAGTCTTGACGAAAAATTTAAGGGCGAGCGGCCGGTGGTGAACGGTTACATTTTCACGATGACAGTCGTTCCGGCGTCGGCCAGCGCTCCGTCGTCGTACTCGATCACAGCCGACCCGCAGGTTGCTGACGGTATTTCGGCAACCGGGACGCGGCATTTTTATACCGATTCATCGTTAAGTTCTATAAAAGGCACGGACGAAAACCGGCCTGCAAAGGCCGACGACCCGGCGATCTAAAATTATAATCAACGCCGTCTTAGCTCAGTGGTAGAGCACTCGCTTCACACGCGATAGGTCACAAGTTCGAATCTTGTAGACGGCACCATCCTCAATAATTAGGCGTCCAAGCGGGCGCCTTTTTTCATGCTTTACTGCGGGAATTTACGCGCGCACCCAAAATTACACAGATCGAAATCACGTTTTGTCTTGCTGAGAATCCAAGCCGACAGTAAGTCCATTAATTGCAATGCTTGGCATATTGCTCAATTGGTCACGGCGTTGGCACGCAACTCGCATTAAACCTGTAGGGGACTAAGCCATGAATCCGCACCGGCCGTTTCAGAAACCTGATCGGGGTGCGTCAGTTTGTTTATTTCTGGGTCTTTTCCAGTCGGCCCGAAACACTGTGGATTAGACATCGATTTTCCGGAGGATTCTGCGGATGACAAATGTCACACGAAGTACGCAAAAAGTCCTATATAACTCAGACGGTGGTTTTCTGCATAATGACGTATAACGATTTTGGGAGCGGTATCATGAATAATATAAAACGCGTCGCAATACTTTTTTTATGCTCGCTAATTCTAACAATTACCGGAGCATTTCTTTTAAGAGATCGTGGCGAAGTCGTAACCAAGACGACGGATCAAATTCCATCATCCTTTGGAGCAAATCTGGCGCCGGGGCCCGATACGACGGCGCTCCCGGACAAAAATAGCATTGCTGAGAGCTACGGTAAATTGCCTATAGATTTTGAGCCGAACGTTGGTCAGACGGACGACTCGGTTCGATTTGTTGCGCGAGGGCGCGGATACTCGCTGTTTTTAACGGGGAGTGAGGCAATACTGGACCTGCGCAACAATCGAGGTAAAAACAGTTCGCTACGAATGAAATTCGCCGGTGCGAATGAGTCGGCGGAAACACGCGGCCTCGACGAGACCGGGAGCCGGACAAATTATCTTGTCGGCAACGATCCTGACAAATGGCGATCTGATATACCGAATTACAATAAGGTGAAATACGACGAGATCTATCCCGGCATAGATCTGGTCTATTACGGCAACGGGCAGAAGCTCGAATATGACATCATTGTTTCGCCGCAAGCGGATACTCGAAAGATCGCCGTGTCATTCAGCGGAGCCTCCGCCGCAAAGATCGACCGGGCATCAGGTGACCTGCTTTTGACAACGGCTGTCGGGACTCTGAGGCAGCAAAAACCCATCGCATATCAGGAAATTGAAGGTTCCAGAAGCGAGATCGCCAGTGCTTATCGAATGCGGCGGGAGCCCGACGGCACAACGCGGATCGCGATCGACCTTGGGGAATATGACCATTCGAAAGAGTTGATCATCGATCCGATCCTAGCGTACGGCAGTTATCTCGGCGGGAGCGGTTTCGATGATGGGCGCGGGATTGCCGTCGATTCGGTTGGTAATGCATACGTCGTTGGGATGACCGCTTCGCTCAATTTCCCGACGACGCCCGGGACGATCAAAACTACAAATCCGCCGTCGACAAATAACGTTCAGTGGAATGATGCATTTGTAACGAAGATCAATCCGGCAGGAACGGCCAGAGTATTTTCGACCTATTATGGCGGACGTAACGGCAGCGAGATCGGCACCGGTGTTGCCGTCGCCCCGACCGGCGAAGTGCTCATCAGCGGCACCACGACGGCGAACGACCTGCCAACGGTAAACGCCTATCAGGCAACGTTTGGCGGAACAGACGACGCTTTTGCGGCGAAACTAAACACGACTGGTTCGGCGATCGTCTATTCGACCTATCTCGGCGGCAACAATACCGATCTGGGCGGCCGCATCGCCCTTAATAGCTCAACCGGTACTGCTGTGTTTGGCGGATTTTCGAGCTCGCCAAATTTTCCAACAACGCCGGGCGCCTACAAGGAAAAACTTTGTAATACCGCGCAAGGCTGTAGCGGGATCTTTTATTCGGGAAGTTACGTCGTTAAACTGACGGCTGCCGGAAGCGCTGTATTTTCGACTTTGTTTGATGCTGGCGTGAGCGATGTCACGCGGGACGCAGCAGACAACGCCGTGATCGGCGGCTCCATAAGCGGCACAAATCTCCCGACCACGCCGGGTGCGTTTCAAACTGCATCCTCAGGCGGTATTGACGGTTTTATCGCCAAGCTCAACCCTGCCGGTACCGCGCTCGTTTACGGAACCTACCTCGGCGGCGGTTTGCAGTCCGACCGTATAAACGGAATCACTATCGATGCGACCGGCAATATGTACGCGACGGGGCAAACGCAAAACACAGGGTTTCCGGTGACGCCGGGGGCGTTTGACGAAACGTACAACGGTGGTGAAGACGTTTTCGTTACCAAACTTAATCCGTCGGGGTCAGCGCTCGTGTATTCGACGTTTTTGGGCGGGCAGGGCAAGGATCAGCCCTTTGCGATCGGTCTCGGATCTGACAACAGCGCGATCATCGCGGGTGAAACTCTAAGCGCAGCGACATTTCCGCTTCGGAATTCGCTTATTGGCACGATGGGTCAGATTTTTGTAACGAGGTTCGATACCAACGCGACAGCCCTAGTGTTTTCGACACTTGTCGGGCAAGGAGGAGCGTATGGACTCGTGGTCGATGGTGCGAGCAACGCGTATATAACCGGACAGACGACGAACATAATCGCGACTCCCGATTCGTTTCAACCCGGTCACGGTGCAACCGACGTTTCAAGTTCTTCGAGTTCTGCAAAAGATGCATTTGTGGTAAAGCTCGCGACCGGCGACGAGAATGCGGTGTCATACGCTATCAGCGGCACGGTTACGGATGACAATTTTGGCTACAACAATGATTATTCATCGATGGTCGTCACGATAACGGGCACCGTTAACCGCTCATATTCGCCTTCGAATGGAGGTTCCGGCGTCGTCGCATATTACTTCGGAAATCTGCCACCGGGAGGCAATTACACCATCACAGCCCGAAAGATCGGTTACGAGACGGATCCACAAAGCGTTGTTTTCAACAACCTCGGAGCGAATCAATCTGCCGATTTTCACATTTTGCGAAATCGCGCACCCGAGGGTGTGATCACGTCACCTGTACACGGTACGACATTTAATGCACCGGCGACGATCACAATTCAGGCAACGGCTACGGATCCGGACGGGGACGCGATACAAAAAGTTGATTTTGTGGCCTACAGCAGCGCAACCGGAAATATTCCACTAGGTACCGACACCACGGCACCTTACCAATTCACATGGTCGAATGTTCCGGTTGGCACATGGGCCCTCTACGCGTTTCCGACCGATAGTCACGGCCTTCGCGGCGTTTCAACCGAGACAGTGCATGTTTTCGTGGTAGACCCGTCGGCGGTCAGCGTTGCATTTATTGACCCTACCGAGGGCCAGACCTTCGTCGAAGGCGACTACGTACCGATCAGGATGGCGGTATCGCCGTCTGTGGTCCTGGTCCAGGTCAGAGATCAAAACAATAACCTCGTCGCGTGGCTTCCGCGAAGTCCCTGGTCAAACACATGGCGTGCGATGGATGTAGGGTCATATACGTTGACCGCGACCGCGCAAAATTCCCAGGGCCAAACCGCAACGGCCCAGGTTCACGTTACCATAGCGCGTATCAATCATCGGATCACCGGAACCATTAGGGACAGCATTACCAACACTCCTGTTAGCGGCGTAACGCTCAATCTGGTTTGTCCGACCACGCCGACCATAACCGCTCAAACGACAACTGACGCGAGCGGAAATTACCTGTTTACAAATCTCGGCACCACCCCGAATGATGGCGTTACGATCACTCCGAGCCTGGCGGGATACACCTTTGATCCGCCGAGCCGCAGTGCGGGTTTGGGATATATTACCGACTGGACTAATCAAAATTACACAGCGATACGTTCGACCGGAATAAGTGTGAATATTACAAGTCCGGCAAGCGGCGACATCTTTACGGCGCCGGCGAATTTCACGCTGGCGGCTAATGCATCAAGCACGGCAGGCTCGATCACAAAAGTTGATTTCTATCGCGACGCCGTGACGCCGGTGCTATTAGGAACGGACACTACACCGCCTTACGAGTTGCCGCTGAGCGCGGTCGCGGCTGGTTACTATGCATACTTTGCCCGTGCAACCGATAGTACAAATTCAGTTGCTGATTCGACAGTTGTGAATGTAACCGTGAATCCCCAGCCGACAACCGTTCAATTTCACGGAGTGGTTTTCAACCCGGGCGGCGGCCCAATGGTCGGAATATTGGTAAGACTGACGGGAACAGCAAATGGCAATCCGGTCAATCAGACATGGACGACAAACGTTAATGGCGCATTCCTGTTCAATGTTCCATTTGGCGGCGATTATACGATCGCACCCGAGGCCCCAAATCTCACGTTTACGCCGCCGTCGGCAACGTATACAAATGTGACGCAGACTATTGACGATGTCTATTTTGTCGCTTCCGCGGTTAACTCTGCGCCAACCGTACAGATCAACACTCCGACGAATGGGACCGTATTTACGATGCCCGTGTCTATACCGATCAATGTCACGGCGGCGGATATTGACGGTTCGGTGACACATCTTTCGGTCTCGGCTCAGAGCAGCACTTTTGTTACAACTATCGGTCAATCTAATAACGGAACTTTGGCATTCAATTGGCAGCCAAACCTACCGGGGAGTTATATTTTGTGGGCCCAGGCTCTTGATAACGGAGGGCTTCGAACTACTATATCGATCTCAATCACCGTCAATCAGCCGACTCCGGTCGCGATCTCGGGCCGCGTCGTTGATCGAAACAGTCTGGGGATTGAGGGAGTCATAGTTGAGGTCCGAGATTACGCGACGGAAAACAATGTGATCGGTTCTGCGATGACAAATGTGAATGGCAGCTACTCGGTTCTAAATATACCGACGTTTGCTAACTATGTTCTTCGTGCGAGAAAAGACGGAGTTTCGTTCTCACCGCAGCGTCGTGTGTACATCAATCTACCCGCGAGTCAGACGAACGCTGATTTTACGGGTACTCAGCAGGTCCAGCTATCGGATTTTGACGGTGATGGTGCCTCGGACCTCGCCGTCTGGCGTCCGTCGACAGGCGTCTGGCATATATCTCGCTCTGGGGATAACGGCTATTCGGCATCGCAATTCGGCGGTGGATCGTTTGGGGACGTCGTCGTGCCGGGCAATTACGACGGCGATAAAAAGATCGACTATGCGATTTACCGGAACGGAGCCTGGTACATCATGAACAGCACAAACGGCGCCGTCCGTATTGCATCATTCGGCCTCACCGGCGATCAACCTGCCCCGGGCGATTACGATGGCGACGGAAGGACCGATATTGCGGTCTGGAGGCCTACCGACGGAGATTGGCACATTTCAAGAAGTTCGGACGGAGCCTACAATGTCAGGCATTTTGGCCTGAGCGGCGATGTGCCGTTAGCCGGCGATTTTGATGGTGATGGAATTGCGGACCTTGGCATCTGGCGGCCAAGCTCAGGTATTTGGTACGTCCTCCAGAGCACGGACGGTAATATGTCGAGCATCCAGTTTGGACAGTCGGGCGATATGCCGCTCATTGGTGATTTCGACGGGGACAAGAAAGTCGATTTTACTATTTTTCGTCCGTCAAACGGCGTTTGGTATGTCTTTCAAAGCTCCGACTACGCTGTGAGTTTTATGCATTGGGGGACTTCCAGCGACAAGCCTGTGCCGGGTGATTATGACCACGACGGCAAAACGGATTTCGCCGTATTCCGTGCCTCCGAGGGAAACTGGTACATATTTCGCAGTTCCAACAACTCATATGCGGTCGCCCGTTTTGGAAGTGCCGGCGACATACCGATCCCCGCGGCTTATATTCGGTAATCTCGTAACTTCGATATGCGGAAAGTAAAGGCGCTCGAGTGGGCGCCTTTTCTTGTTTCAACGGTTATCCGTTAACTACTTTGAAGTTTGAGCAAGCTCTTTCCAACCGCTCTCGGCTTTTTTCATTGCGATCTGCAGATCTCGGGCCGCCGCGGCTGCCTGCGTGCTGGGTGCGACATCGGCGTCCTGGAGTAGATCTAGCAGCTGCGTGAATGCACCAGCAAGGCGACTGAGCGGGAAACCCGCGACCGCGACTGCTGTTGCGGGGCGTTGTTGCGGGCCGTCCAAAAGCATTTTAAGTTTTGGAATTTGAGGACTGGCGGGCTGCGATTTTTCGAGATCGGCGATCCGCCCGCGAACCTCATTTGTTAGATTTCGGGCCCGGCTGATACCCTCGTAAGCCTCCATTGAAAGGTTAAACTGGACGAGCAAACCAAGCGGCCTTGTCTTCACACGCGGATCCATTCGCACCTTGAGCGGTTGGCTAAACGATCTACCGTCAACCTTTAACGTGACCCGATAGAGTCCGGGCATAACGGCCGGGCCCTGCGGCACGAACGGAGTGTCCTTGTAGATTGCCGAGATCGGCAGATCGTAATTGTCGGACGGCGGATTCGGGTAAAGCAGATCCCAAACGAAACGCTGCATTCCGGCCGCGTTCCTGAGTGGCTGAAACGGCCTGATCCAGTACTCCGGTGGATTCACCTTCTTAAGATCGACATCGAGTGGCTTATCCTCGCTCGAAAATCGTCGGACGAGCTTTCCGGCCGAATCCGTGATCTCGAGGATGACCGCGGACTTCGTCGGCTCTTTCAAATAGTAATTGATGATCGCTCCGTCGGGCGGATTCTGCCCGGCAGGTTCCTCGGGCGGAAACGGCGTGTCGGTGTGCAGGCTGCGTTTGACGCGGGTCGCAAGCTGCGGGGCGAATAATACGACGTTTGCAGTCTTGGTCTTCGGATCTATCTGCCGCAAGGGCGTGATGTCGTCGAGTATCCAAAACGAACGGCCGTGGGTTCCCACGACAATATCGTCGTCTTTTATTACCAGATCGCGGTTCGATGTCGCAGGCATATTTAGCCGCAGCGGCTGCCAATTCTCACCGTCGTCGATCGAGAAATAGACGGCCTGCTCGGTACCGCAGAACAAAAGTCCCTTGCGAACCGAGTCTTCGCGGACGGAATTTACGATTCCGCCGTTGGGAATGCCCTTAACTACCTCCTTCCAGGTTTTACCGCCGTCATGTGTTCGCAAAATGTGCGACCGTAGGTCGTCCAGCCGGAACGTGTTAATCGCAGCGTAGGCAGTGTTTGCGTCAAAACGTCCGGCGTCGATGAGCGAGACCTTTGCCCACGATCCCAGTTGCGGCGGCGTTACATTTCGCCACGATTTTCCGCCGTCCTTTGTAATGTGAATGAGCCCGTCGTCTGTACCCGCCCATATCGTGTTGACATCCATGTATGACGGTGCGACGGTATAAATTACCCCCCGGCGGGGCATCGTCTCCATTTCCTTGGTCGCGTAAATACCGACGTTTTTTGGCACGTCCCATTTCTCACGCGAGAGGTCTGGGCTGATTATGTTCCAGGTATTGCCGCCCGTCCTCGTCGTGAATAGTACATTTCCGGCAAAAAAGAGTAGGTGCGGATCTATCGGCGAAAAGATGACGGGAGCCGTGCGCAAGAAACGATATTTGCCGGTTCTCACTGCCTCGGGCATGATGTTCTGAACGTGACGAGTGCGGCGATCAAAACGTGTGAGCTTTCCGCCATAAATGATGTTTGGATCGAGCGGATCAGGCGCGACGTAGCCATATTCTTCGACGCCGATAGTTTCCCAATCCCACGCTCCGATCGCTCCGGTTCGCCCTCGCGACGACACACACGCCGAGCCGCTTTCCTGCTGTCCGCCGCACACAGAGTAAGGAAATTGGTTGTCGGTGATAACGTGATAAAACTGCCCTGTCGGTTGGTTGTACCAGCTCGACCAAGTCTCGCCGCCGTTAACCGTTATCGTCGCACCTTGGTCAACCGCGAACAGCATTATGTCGGGATGATCCGGATTGATCCAGATTCGGTGATAATCATCGCCGCCGGGCGCGCCTTTAAAGCCCGAAAACGTCCTGCCGCCATCTGTGGATTTATATGAGGCAACATTTGCTACGAAAACCGTGTTCGGATCTTTAGGGTGAACCTTCAATTCGGCAAAATCGCTGCCACGGCCCCACAGACGCGGGTCGCCGTTTACCAAGGACCAATTCTCGCCGCCATCATTTGAAGCGTAAATTCCGGCAAACTTGGCTTGTGCATCGACGGTCGCGTAGAGCCGTTTTGGATCGCTCCGCGAGATAGCAAATCCGATGCGTCCCAAGCCTTGCTCAATTGTCGGCAAGCCTTTTGTCAGTTTTTTCCAAGTGGTGCCGCCATCTGTGGACTTGAACATTCCACTTTCTTTGCCTTGCCAAGCACCATTTTCCCAAGGCCCTTGTCTGCCCGCCCAAAGGTCCGCGTAAATGATATTCGAACTTCTGGGGTCAATCTCGACCTGCATCGCGCCCGTGTTCTCATCCTTGTAGAGCACCCGTTCAAAGTTGCGTCCACCGTCAGTAGAGCGATAAATTCCGCGTTCTTCGTTCGGCCCGTAGGGATGCCCGAGCACCGCAACAAATAGACGATTTTCGTCTTTCGGATCGACGGTTATCGAGGCGATCTGCTGGCCTTCGCGAAGCCCAAGATGCGTCCACGACTTACCGCCGTCATTCGACCGATACATTCCATCGCCAGTCGAAAGATCGGGCCGCTGAAGGCCCTCGCCGCTGCCGACATAGATGACATTCGGATTTGAAGGTGCAATTGCAATGTCGCCGATCGATCCGGTCGGTTGATCGTCAAATATAGGCTTCCACTTGCGTCCGGCGTCGTTGGTTTTCCAAACCCCGCCATTATTTACGCCTATGTAAAACACATTGGGCTGTGACGGTATCCCGACTGCCCCGACCGTCCGACCTGCGCGAAACGGCCCGATCATTCGCCATCGCATACTTTGATAAAGTGACGAATCGACCGATTGAGCCAGGTTGCCGATCGGGGTGCCGGCTAAAACCAGTAGAGCGGCTAAATATATCGTAAAAAACCGAAGATGCGATGATAAACGCGTTGACAGGATCGTCTTAGGCATTGAAAGTCTCCTCAAGTTAAATTCTCAGGATCGATGATTTGCGACAAATATAGCTCAGACACGTGCTAAACGCGAAACTCACTAGACTTAAAAGGCGCAAAAAAGGCAGCTCCTGTGGGGAACTGCCCATAATTCTAAACGTTGTTAAACTTTATGCCGATTCTCTGTCGAACTCGACCTTTGTTGCAAAAAGCATAAATGTCGGTTTTTTCGGTTTGTCATCATTTTTCGGCGGTTTTTTACCTTCGCCCGGATTGATGACCGGCGGTGGCGGCTTCGGCGGCGGCTTTTTCTGGTCGTCCTTTTGAGCGGAAACGGCAAAGCTCATGCCGGTAACCAACACAAATGTGAACAAAATTTTCTTTAAGACTCTCATGGCTTTCATTTTTCCCCTTTAGTTAATTTCACGCCTAGCGGGGAAAGAGGGAAAGTACGTCCGCTATGTCTAAGGCAATCCTGATGCCATAGACGATCTTATGACGCATAAGCACCGTATTTGGTTGGAAACATTATTATTTGCCGCCCTTACAAATTTACAAAACTTTACGTTTTCCGTTATTTTCATACGAAAAGGTCAATTCGGCAATGCCGGACACGATCAATTATGCAATAAAGTGAGATAATTGGCCGATGGAAAAAGAATCAAATTCGAACGATCGGATCAGTGCGATCGTTGTAATTATTGCGACAATCGCGATGATCGTGTTTAACGGTCTTGCCGCAACCGGTTATGTCGGCGGCGTCACGCCGGATGTTGTCTCCGCCAAATACCCGACCCTGCTCACGCCTGCGGGCTATGCATTTTCGATCTGGAGCCTGATTTATCTGGGGCTGACCGCCTTCAGCGTGTTTCAATTTTCCGCGGCAAATCTGGCACGATATAGGCCTGTCCGCACTCTTTACATACTGAGTTGCGTATTAAATTGTGCGTGGATCTACTTTTGGCATCGTGAACAGATCGGTATCTGTCTCGCGTTGATTTCGATGCTTTTGGCGACGCTACTCTTTATCGAGATCAAGCTGAGAGGATGCCGTTCGTTTGCCGAAACATGGCTCCAGCAAGCGCCTTTTGGTATCTATTTTGGCTGGGTGACGGCCGCGACGCTTGTAAATTTCCTCGTATATCTAAAATCTGTCGACGCACCCATCGCTTCGTCACCGGTTCTCGCATCGGTCTTGATAGTGGCCGCGGCGATTTTTGCGGTCATTGTCCGCGTAAAACTATCTAACTTTTTCTACCCGCTCGCTATCGCGTGGGCTCTGACGGCCATCGCGGTGAAACAGAGCGGAAATACGCCGATTGTCGTCGCGGCTGCTTTCGGTGTTGTGCTATGTCTGGTTACAACCGGCAGTTTTGTTGTGAATTTGAAGGATTCGACCAGTGAATAAAGGCATGATCTGCGTTTCGGTTTGCGCCGAAACAGTGGATAAGATGATTGCGAGCATCAAGCGGGCAGAGGAATTCGCCGATGTGATCGAGTTGCGGTTTGATTGCCTGCGGCCGGATCTGATAGAGACTTTGATTTCAGAGATAAGCCGTTCAGCCCCGACAAAACCGCTGATTGCTACATTTCGCGAACCGGCACAAGGCGGAAATAACTCAGCGACGTTGGACGAGAGAAAGGCGTTTTGGTCTAAACCACGAGATGTGTTTTGGGCCGCGGACATTGAAGCAGATCTTTTTAAAAGCGCAACCGGTTGGACGACGCGTCTTCTGTCATTTCACGATCTAGACAAAGTTCCGAGCGATTTTGAAATTATCTGCGATCAGTTGTTTTCGATTAACGCCGGTATTACAAAAATTGCCGTCGCGACTAACGAACCGGCCGACGCCATTCCGGTCTGGAAACTGCTCAGTCGCGCCCAAGCGCCAAATAAGCAAATCATCCCAATCGCCATGGGTGAGGCTGGGAAATGGACTCGCATCCTGGGGCTCGCTCACGGCGCGTATATGACATATGCGTCGCTTGAGGCCGGAGGCGAAACAGCCTCCGGACAGATCACCGCAAAAGACTCGACGGAGATTTACCGGGTGAAGGAACTCGATCTCGAGACAAAGGTTTATGGCGTTATCGGTGATCCAGTCTCAGAATCGCTCTCACCGTATATCCATAATCCTGCCTTTGTTTCGCGCGGTATCAAAGCCGTTTTTATTCCCTTTCAGCTTAAAAACCTCGATGAATTTATTCGTCGGATGGTTAGACACGAAACACGTGAGGTCGAACTAAATTTCGGCGGATTTTCCGTTACGATGCCGCACAAACAGACGACTATAGAATATCTCGACGCGATCGACCCAACCGCCGAGCAGATCGGCGCGGTCAACACCGTGAAAATTGACGGCGATAAACTTATTGGCTACAACACAGACGCCGGCGGATTTATCGAACCGTTAAGAGGGCGATTTGGGGAGCTTAGCGGAGCGCGCATAGCCATTCTTGGAGCCGGCGGAGCCGCGCGGGCTTGCGTTTATGTCCTGAATCAGGAAAATGCCTATATAACCGTTTTTGCGCGCGATCAGGTAAAGGCAGCAGTGTTTGGCGACGAATTTAACGTAGATGTTGAGCCAATCGACGGCGCAAAACTTTGCGGTTTTGACATTATCGTCAACGCTACGCCTCTCGGAATGAAAGGTCCGCTTGAAAACGAATCACTTTTCACGGCCGAGCAGCTTAATGGTGTAAAATTCGTTTACGACCTTGTAACTCGGGCGGACGATACGCCGATTATTCGCGAGGCGAAAATGGCCGGTATTATGGCGATTGGCGGACTCGAAATGCTAGTTGCACAGGGTGCGAAGCAATTTGAAATTTGGACGGGCCAAGCCGCCCCGATCGAAAAGATGAGGGAAGCTGTGACGGCCGGAATCCAGCAATTGGGAAGATGACAGCGGAATCACTAAATTGTCCAAACTGCGGAGCCGGTGTCGCGAGTGACAGTTCGCAGTGTCAATTTTGCAAAACGCGGCTAAAAACGATGGCCTGCCCGTCGTGCTTTGGGCTGATGTTTATCGGCAGCAAATTCTGCGATCATTGCGGTGCGATCGCCGCTCCGCTAGAGGTAAGCCTGGTTGACGACGCCGGGGAATGCCCCCGATGCCGGGCCTCGCTCGAAAACCTAACGGTCGACAAAACAGCTTTCCGCGGTTGTTCCGAATGCGACGGTCTCTGGGTTGATGCCCCGACATTTGAATCGATCTGCGCCGATCGCGAAAGGCAGGCCGCCGTTCTCGGATTTCTAAACCAGCGGACGATAAAGCACGATCAGAAGACTAAGATCGCTTACGTGCCGTGTCCCGATTGTGGCGAGCTGATGAACCGCAATAATTTCGCCCGGGCCTCGGGCGTGATCGTCGATATTTGTCGGCACCACGGCGTCTGGTTCGACGCTGACGAGCTGCCGGCGATCGTCGAATTTATTCAGAAAGGCGGAATGGAACTGGCGCGGCAGCGAGAGCTAACCGAGCTAAAGGACGAGCGCAATCGCCTTCTCGATGTTCAACGTCAACAGGCCGCTCAGGATAACCGTTTTGCAACTGGTAACATGTGGGGCGGCGGCGAAGGCTCAGCGATCCGCGGTTTCATCCAGTCGCTTTTTGACCAATGAACGAACGCTATAGCCGGCAAATTTTGTTTCGCGAGATCGGCAGAGAGGGTCAGGAAAAACTTCTAACTTCGCGGGTTTTGTTAGTCGGCTGCGGGGCGCTCGGAGCGTCCCACGCCGAGATGCTCGCGCGTGCGGGCGTCGGACATTTACGGATCGTTGACCGCGATTTTGTCGAATTTACAAATCTCCAAAGACAGACTTTGTTTAAGGAAAGCGATGCCGCGGAACGTCTCCCCAAGGCAATCGCTGCCAAAACGCGAATCGCCGAGATCAATTCAGAAATTGACGTTAAGGCGCTCATCGCCGATGTAAACCGTTCGAACGTCGAATCGCTCATCGATGGCTGCGACCTCGTGCTCGACGGCACTGATAATTTTCAGGTTCGATACTTGTTAAACGACGCGTGTGTGAAACACGGAAAGACCTGGATCTACGGCGCTGCGGTTTCGAGCTACGGGACGACGATGACCATCATTCCGGGCGAGACGCCGTGTTTGCGGTGCATTTTTGATGAGATGCCTGATGCGGGAAGCTCGCCGACGTGCGACACGGCGGGCGTGATAATGCCGATAATCGCAACGGTTGCGGCGGCACAAGTGGCTGAGGCGTTAAAGATCCTAGTCGGCGAGACTGATTCGCTGCACCGCTCGCTGTTGCAATTCGATGTCTGGGCAAACGACAGACAGCGAATAAAGCTTGGAGAGCCGAACCCGGATTGCAAGACCTGCGGACAGCGCATTTTCGAGTTTCTTGACGCCGAGGCTCAGGAATTTTCCGCCGTTCTGTGCGGCCGCAACGCCGTACAAATTGCACCGCCAAAGCCCACATCGATCAATCTGCAGCAGCTCGCCGAAAAAATACGGAATATTACCGAGCTGAAGCAGAATAAGTACTTGGTGCGATTCACGTCTGGCGGGACAGAAGTGACGGTTTTTGGTGACGGCAGAGCGATCATTAGCGGAACGGATGACATTTCGACGGCTAGATCATTGTATGCTCGATTCATTGGTTCTTGAGATTTATCAATTGCCTCCAGCTTTAGCTGGAGGTTAGAAGTGGCCATAGCAGTTCGGCTTTAGCCGAACCGTATTTAGACTATGATTGGGCTAAAGCCCTAAGCTTGACCTAAAGCTCACCTCCAGCTAAAGCTGGAGGCAATTCCTGGATCCGTTTATTTAATGAAAACCAGGCCAAAAGTAATAATCATCGGCGGCGGTTTTGGCGGCCTGTGGGCGGCGAAGGCACTTGCCAACACAGCCGTAGATGTCACGTTGATAGACCGCAAAAACCATCACGTTTTCCAGCCGCTGCTCTATCAGGTCGCTACGGCCGTGCTCAGCCCGGGCGAGATCGCACAGCCGATTCGACGTATCTTGCATAAATTTAAGAATATCGAGGTCATTCTCGGTGAGGTTGTCGGGTTTGATAAGGAAAACAACCGCGTAGTTTTAGAGGACGGCTCCGAGATCGGTTATGACTATCTGATCATTGCCGCCGGTGCGAGACACGCGTATTTTGGCCACGATGAATGGGAAACACAGGCGCCCGGGCTAAAGACGATCGAGGATGCTGTTGAGATACGTCGCCGCGTACTTATAGCCTTTGAGCTCGCCGAACGCGAAGCGTATCTCACGGGCGTTCAAAAGCCTCTAAATTTCGTTGTCGTTGGCGGTGGACCGACGGGCGTCGAGCTTGCAGGTGCGATCGCCGATATCGCGCGACAGGCACTCGCGAAAGATTTCATGGCAATCGATACCCGCAAGGCAAGAGTGATGCTTTTTGAGGGTTCCGACAAAATACTGGGTACATTCGGCAACCATCTTTCCGACAGTGCAAAAATCCAGCTCGAATCAACAGGCGTCGAGGTTCGGCTAAATAGTTTTGTAACCGATGTCGAGCCGGGCCGTGTAAAGGTTGGCGAAGATTGGGTCGATTGCGATGTTGTTCTTTGGGCGACCGGGGTCGCGGCGTCACCTCTTGGCAAAGCACTCGGTTCGAAGATAGATAAAGCCGGACGCGTTTTTGTTGAGCCCGATCTGAGCGTTCCGGGTTTTAAGAATGTCTTTGTAATTGGCGATATGGCCATGCTTTTGCAGGAAAACGGCGAGCCTCTTCCGGGCGTCAGCCCGGCAGCGATGCAAATGGGTGATGCCACCGCGGCCAACATTTTACTGGATCTCAGCGAGAAACCGCGTGAGAATTTTCGCTATATAAACAAGGGAACGATGGCGACGATCGGTCGCAGTAAGGCGATCGCGGACATTCGCGGCTTTCAGTTCAGGGGCCTGATCGCGTGGTTGATGTGGCTCTTTCTGCACGTATTTTTCCTGATCGGGTTTCGAAATCGATTCGCCGTGATGTTCGCGTGGTTTTGGGCGTACCTCACTCGCGAGCGAAGCGCGCGCCTAATCACGGGCGATGCGGAGGAACTTCACAACATAATTCACAACCACGAAAATGATGAGATCGCCCCGGCACCTCAGGGAAATAAGGCGGCGAAGGCCAATCTGACGTCGTGAGCTCTCCGGGCCGAAAGCATTCGAATTGATCTGCCAGGACACCGGTATCTATGTGCCGGTGTCTTTTTGCAGATTTTTGTGATTAAATTTTTGGAGCGCTCAAATTGAAACAATTTCAAGGAATAAATGAACAGATATTTTTTTGCCTTTTTCGCGATTCTCGTATTTTCGTTCTCGGCCGCTGCGTCCGAACCCTTGGTTTGGTCGGTAAATTCACGTGCCGATGTGCTTAAGGGTGACGCCCGCGGAGTGTCGATCGATCAGGACGGCTCCATCACGCTTGCACCGAAACTGACCGAAGTCTTTAAAACCGAACAATCTTACATTTGGTCGAGTGCTGTTGACGCATCCGGAAATGTCTTTCTCGGCACCGGCGGTGACGGTAAGGTTTTTAAGGTCGATGCGTCCGGAAAAGGAGCGTTATTCGCCGATCTCTCAGAGATGAATGTCTCGGCGCTCGCCATCGGCAGATCGGGCGAGATCTTTGCGGGAACTTCGCCGGACGGAAAAGTTTACCGTATCGACGCGAGCGGCAAAACTGATGTCTATTTTGCGCCGAAGGAAAAGTACATCTGGTCGCTGGCCGTTTTGGCCGACGGCAGCCTCGCGGTCGGCACCGGCGACGGCGGCAAGATCTATAAAGTAAAAGCTGCAAACGCGACTCCCGAATCCTCGCTGCTCTTTGACACCAGCGAATCGCACATCATCTCGCTTACGACCGACAAACAGGGAAATCTATATGCGGGAACCGATTCGAACGGGATTGTAATGAGGTTTGGCCCAGACGGTAAACCGTTCGGACTTCTCGATTCATCGCTGCGGGAAATTCACGGTTTGGCGATCGGGCCTGACGGCTCGGTTTACGTTTTGGCATTGGGAGAATCGGCGTCGGCGCCGAAACCGGATGCCGCGGCCGGCCCAACCGCGACGCCTGAAAATAAGACCGTATCGGTCGAAAAACCGAATCCATCAAATCCCGAACCGCCCGCCAAGAGCCGCTATGACCTGACGAATGCCAAGACGGCCGTTTACCGCATTTTGCCTGACGGCGGAACGGACGTTTTGTGGGCGTCAGCGACGGTTACGGGCTTTTCGCTATTAGCGGGCAAAGATAGCGTGTGGGTTGGTACCTCGGACAAAGGGCGAATTTATAGCATCTTTAATGACGGAAGCGAAACGCTTTTGATGCAAACTGGAGCTAACCAAATCTCGACGTTGGCATCTGCGAGCCCAGGAATAATTGCGACATCCAGTAACCAAGGTTCGCTTTATCGAATCACGGCCGATTCTATAAACGAAGGAACTTACGAATCCGCTATCCTCGACGCAAAAGGGAGCGCGACGTGGGGACGCATCTGGTGGCGTTCGAGCGGAAATGTGACAATTCAGACCCGCTGCGGCAACACCGAAAAACCTGATGAGACTTGGAGTTCGTGGAGTCTTGAGCTCAACGAACAGAAAGGCGCTCAGATTACAAACCCAAAAGCGAGATATTTTCAATGGAAGGCGACACTGAAGCCTCGGGGCGTTTCGAACCTAAACGTGGATTTAACACGACTTTCTGAAGTAAACATTGCATTTATCGCCCGCAACATCGCGCCTGAGGTTTTGGCGATACAGATTTTGCCGACAAATGTTGGTCTCGCGGCCAATCCGTCGATCCAGATCGACCCCAATATCGAACTTTCGGGCCTCGATCCGGCAACTTTCGGCATCCCGAATGTTTCGGTCCCGCCGCGGCGGGTTTACCAACGCGCGGCAACGTCGCTGCAGTGGACGGCGGAGGATCGCAACGGCGACAAACTTGTTTTCGACGTTTTTTACAAGGAGATCGGTGATACCGAATTCAAGCTGCTCCGAGGCGACCTGACCGAAAATTTTATAGCGATCGATGGCCAATCGCTTGCCGACGGACGATACATTTTCAAGATAGTTGCGAGTGACTCTCGTTCAAATCCTCTGACGCTTGCGCTGAGTGGTGAGAAAACAACAGAACCGATCGATGTCGACAATACGGCGCCCGTTGTAACCGCGTTTGGTTCGCCGCTGATCACGGGTGACAAAGCCCGTGTCACTTTCAACGCAAGTGACGCCGCAAGCTATCTTACTCGCGCCGAGTACAGCGTAAATGGAGGTGAATGGATGCCCGTGTATGCGGATGACGGAATATCGGACGGTCCGAACGAGCGTTACACGATCGATGTTCCGCTAAAAACAGCCGGTGAATATGCCGTCACGATACGCGTTTATGATGTAAATGCAAATTCAGGAAATGCCCGAACAGTAGTGAAAAAATAGAGTTTGTGAAAAAGATCAAATTACGATTCCCAGCGAACTTTTTCACTCTTTCACTTTTTCACTTTTTCACTTTTTCACTTTTTATTTATGAGTCTTGATTCAAACAGTGTCGCGGTTATAACCGGAGCGGCGTCGGGAATCGGGCGTGCCTTGGCAGTTCGTCTGGCAGAGGAGAAGATCGCGGGCATCGCGATCTCGGACGTCAATGAAGCGGGTCTGAACGAGACGGCATCGATGGTTGAAAAGCTGGGCGTGCCCGTTTCGACGCACGTAATTGATGTGTCGAAGCTGGATCAGGTGCAGAAATTGGCTGACGAAGCAGTCGCCAAACACGGCCGTGTAACCCATCTGATAAACAACGCCGGTGTCGGCGTTCTCGGCTCGTTCGAACAGCTTTCGATCGAAGATCTGGAATGGCTGATGGGCGTCAATTTTTGGGGCGTTGTTTATGGTTGTAAAGTATTCCTGCCGATATTAAGGCAGCAAGATTCGGCCCATATCCTAAATATTTCGAGCGTGTTCGGCTTTATCGCACCCGAGGAACAGAGTGCTTATTGCTCGTCAAAATTCGCTGTTCGCGGACTTACCGAGAGCCTTCGTCACGAGCTTGAGGGCACCAATGTTGCGGTTTCGTGCGTCCATCCGGGCGGCATCAGGACCAATATCGCCCGCAATTCGCGAGTCGGCGAGAATACACCTGAAGAATGGAAGCAGCAAGGTGCGAAATTTTTCGACAAGGTCGCAAAAACGTCGCCCGAGACCGCCGCCGACGTGATCGTAAAAGGAATAAAAGAGAAAAATCCGCGGATCCTGATCGGCAAAGACGCCTATATGATCAGCTTTTTGTCACGACTTTTCCCAAAGCGGTATCTGCGAATGATGGAGCGGATCAGCGGCCACAAGATGAGCCTCCGAAAAAAATAATTACTTTTTCGGCAGCGTCATCGTCTTTCCTTCGCTGTCCATTTCGAGATGACGGGTTGTGCCTTCGGCAACGCTTGGCGGGACGAGGTCGCCGGTTTTGTAGCGGGACTCGACAGTGGGGAAATCTGAGGCCTGGATCGGAGGTAGAATGTTTGCTTGCTGGCCGTGTGCAAGCTGGCCGGGATCTGAAAGAGTGTTCGAGCCGCTCGATTTCGACTTATCGAGCTGGACCCATTGAGCGGCTCCGGTTCCGAGACTCATAATCGCGGGTATCAAAAGCCAAAACCACCATCCGCGGCCGTATCCGGTGATGGCGAGCGCCGTCGCCACCGCACCAAAAGCCAATCCCGAAAATATCTTGCGAAGGGCTCCGTCGTAGGTCATCGGGCGTCCTTTCCGCGTTAGCATTTGTGCCTGCGGAGCCGGGGCGGATAGAGCCTGTGAGATATTGCCCAGATCGGTGCCGCAACTTCTGCAAAATTTTCCTTCTTCAGGGTTTTGTCCCCCGCATTTTGGGCAAAACATAAGTTAGATAATAGTGTATAGTGCACAAGAAAAAGAAAAACTTTTGCTTACTGCACTGCTTACAGCTTACTGCTCCCTTCTCTCTGCCGTCTCGCTTCGAAAAGTATTACGCCGGCGGCTACGGATACGTTCAAAGAATCTATTTTTCCATACATTGGTATTTTTACCAACACGTCACAGTTTTCAGCGACCAGCCGGTGCAGCCCGCCACCTTCGCCGCCGAGTACGAGAGCGGTCGGCAATGTCCAGTCCCAATTAGTGTATGATTTCTCGGCGTCTGCGCTCGTACCGACTACCCAGATGTCGCGCTTCTTCAGTTCTTCAATAAAACGGTTCAAATTGGTCGTTTTTGCTACTTTTACGTGCTCGATCGCACCTGCCGACGACTTAGCAACAGTGTCGGTCAGGCCAACGGCACGGCGTTCAGGGATGATCACGCCATCTACGTTCGCGCACTCAGCAACGCGAAGGATAGCACCCAGATTTCGTGGATCCTCAACGCCGTCGAGAATAATTATCAGCGGGATATCAACCGCACTTTCAAGAATGTCATCGGTCGAAACATAATCGGCCGACGCCGCGAATGCGATCACGCCCTGATGGTTAACATTACCGTCGAGATGTTTGGCAAAACTGTCACGCGGAACCTGATTCCAGGCGATCGAACGAGTACGGCAGATGTCGATGATCTCGGCCATACGATGCTCTTTGGCGCCGTCAGCGATGAGAACCTTATCGATGCGGCGACTCTCGGCACGAAGCGCTTCGAGCACCGGCGAAAGGCCGTAAAGAAGGGTTGAGGGATGAGGGGTGAGGGATGAGGGTTTTTCAGCATCTCTCCGAGCCGGCCTTACTTGGCCTTCGTCCCTTTTCCCTGGTCCCTTATCCCTAGATCCTTGTCCCTTTCCTTTCATAAAAGTTGCCACTGCAGCCGCGAGTATTTTGTAAACTGATTGAGATTATTTGTTGAGGTTATGTTTCCGAAATCTCTTTTTCCGAAACCGGATCGCCGCAAGCCTTGCGGATCATTCCGTGATTCGAGCTCCCAAACGCACGCAAGCGCGCGCCGCACAGACGTGTAATTGTTTACCAACTTCGCATTTGGCGCGATCCTCACTAACAGATCGATCAGCTGTTTGAGATTTTCGGTCGCAAGCAGCCCTTTGTCGTTACCGAGACACGAAAAATCAAATCCGGCGAGATAAATACGGTAACCGATACGGTCATCGCGGGAATAGATATCGACGATAGATTCGTCCGACGTCGTCGCAGTCTGGTCGAGCAGCTTTGATTTGCCGCGACGACCTTTCTTCTCAATGGAATCGACCCGACTCGTGGCAATTAGGCCCGGAACAACCAGAGCAAGATCGCCTGCCTCGATCGTGACAACTTCGCCGGTATTGAAGGCTTTTAGCCCGATTCGTCCTTCCGATATATCGATCCCCGCCAGTCTCACGGGCGGAGTGTCGGCGGCGAGATCGGCGTCACTTACGGTCAGACATTCCAGGCCTAATTGCCCAAGGCGCGCCGATAATAGAGCGGCCTCATCTTCGGTTTCGACTCGGGCGATCGGGAGAGCTGTGCATGCGTCAAGGATCGCGCTGACATCGTCCGACTCTGACGATAAAAGCTGTACGATCTTTCCGGCGTCGGCCTGTGCATCGGCCGCACGGACGATCACGTTCCAACCGCGCTCCCAGAGTTCAAGCTTTCGCAAATGGAGCTTAATCGCCGCATTTTCAGCCTTGATTTCAAGTTGCTGACCGCAGTACACGCACTTGAGCCGGTTCGGCGGATTCATACGCCCGCAACCGCCGCAGGCTACCAATTCTTTCGCATCAAAAGCGAGATTTTCCGTTTGGATACGAGGGTCAAACGCGGGCGGGTTATTTGATTGATTATCGCGTTCGTCGGCCATAGATAAAGGCATACAACTTAGGGATTTTAGCATTTATACCGCGAAATTGCTTGACCGATTTACGGCTGACAGGCAAACTAGGATGAGGCTGATTACTGACGAGGCAGACGACCGGACAAAATGGCGACCGCAATTCGATTGCAGTTTTTTATTATTTAAGACTGATATTTTCAAGACAAATCTATTTCGATCAGCAAGATCAAATTCTAATTTTGTAGCAAACACTTTGCTGGTGCCACCGTTCCTCAATCGTCCGCCCAATCGGCAATTTGCCTCAGAATACTCGTAGTTTGAGGTAATAAAAAATGCAGTTTGACACGACTACAGGTTCGTCGTGGCAGTTTGGACATCGTGGCCGCGTCGCCGTTTTCATTGACGGCAACAATCTGTTTCACGCCGCCCGGTTTCACAATATCGACATCGATTACAACAAGCTGTTGCGATTGCTGCTCGGCGATGGCCGGCTGCTGCGGGCATTCTTTTACACCGGCGTTGATGTCGGCGCCGAACGCCAGCAAGGGTTTTTGTTGTGGATGCGTCGAAACGGATTTCGCGTGGTACAGAAGGAACTGAAAACGTTTTACGACGGTACGCGAAAGGCTAATCTCGACGTCGAGATCGCGGTCGATATGCTAAGCCTTGCGGGACGGTATGAGACCGCTGTGCTTGTATCGGGAGACGAAGATTTTGTTTATGCCGTAAATGCCGTTGCGTATAAAGGGTGCCGCGTCGAGGTAGCGGGTTTTAGGTCAAATACGGCCCCGAGATTGATCGACGTTGCCGATTTTTTCATCGATCTTGGTGACATTGCTGATCTTATCCGGAAAGATATTACGCAGACGGATGAGTACGAGATACCGACGTTTGTTCCGCCGGGTGAGATTGTGACAACCCACCCGCGGAATTTGCAGGGTGATAATTTCGGCAATGCTGGCAGCCGGGTGCCGTTCGACAATGAACTCGCAAGTGATGATTCCGATGAAGTTGCAGATTTTGACCGTTTAAGTGACGAAAGATGAAGCTTTTCTCCGTGGCCGAGGCGAATGATCTATTGCCTGATATCGAACCAAAATTAAGGTCGATCCAAAAACATTACAAAATGATCGAAGCTCTCCGCCCGGCAGCCCGTGCGGCGGCCGGAGCGTCTGAATTTGGGGGCGGAATGTCAGGCGGCACGCCCTACGTCAAGACGCTTTACGAGGTCGGTCGTCTGACCACCGAACTGTCGGATTACGGCGTTGAATTGAAAGATCATACGCGCGGTTTGATCGATTTTCCGAGTATGCGTGGCGAACGCATTGTGCTTCTGTGCTGGCAGCTCGGCGAGGGCGATCGCATCGAGTGGTGGCACGAGACAGATGCGGGTTTTGCGGGAAGACAACCGCTCTAGAGATTTCCACAGATTTTGAGAATTTTCCACAGGCTGTCCGGCTATTCAGAATTGCTGGAAAAAGTTCAGAGTTTTCTGCGCTTTAGTATTGACTACTTAAAGTAAATGTTGATATT
>Ga0209798_10000074_pt1 | contig 52505 bp, 48 predicted proteins | sample DOMMetBare3Fresh_FD_187475 | JGI IMG/M metagenome (GOLD analysis project Ga0209798, IMG submission 187475) | Wetland sediment microbial communities from St. Louis River estuary, USA, under dissolved organic matter induced mercury methylation -... | ecosystem: Environmental > Aquatic >...
GAATAGCGAATAGCGAATAGCGAATAGCGAATAGCGAATAGCGAATAGCGAATAGCGAATAGCGAATAGCGAATAGAAGGCTCTTCGCCAGTCCCTATTCGCTATTCGCTACTCACTATTCGCCTCTTGTCACTACTGCACGATCACCGTCGCGCCCACCGGTACGCGCTCGTAAAGATCGATGACGTCGGCGTTGGTCAGCCGGAAGCAGCCCGACGACACCGCCTGCCCGATGGTCTCGGGCTCGTTCGAGCCGTGGATGCGGTAGAGCGAGGAGCCGAGATAGAGCGCGCGCGCGCCGAGCGGATTGTCGGGGCCGCCCGCCATGTGGCGGGGCAGATCGGGCCGGCGCTTCAGCATCTGGGCGGGCGGCGTCCAGTCCGGCCATTCGCGCTTGGCGCTCACGCGCTTCACGCCGCTCCAGCCGAAGCCGTCGCGCCCGACGCCAATGCCATAGCGCAGCGCCTGGCCGTTGCCGAGCACCAGGTAGAGCCGCCGCTCCCTGGTCTTGATGACGATCGTGCCAGGCCTGTGATTTTCTGCGAAGCTCACGGTCGTGCGGGCGATCGGCGAGCCGCCGTTGAAGCCGAAGAACCGAGCGAACGGATCGTTGCCGGTGATGGTGCGGTCGAATTCCGCAGGACGGCGTTGCGCCGTCGCATCCGTGGCTGCCGCGGCCACGTAGCTGACGGCACAGATCAGGCCGATAACCAAACGCCAAATCATCGTGAAGCTCCCGGATTGCCGCGATGCGGGTCGATAGAAAGGCCACAAAAGTTGCCTTTCGGCAAATCACAAATTCGACGAAGGAGATGCCCCGGGAACCGACCCTTGTCTTGCTCGGATTTGTGGTCGACGTTGTCGGGCTCGGAGGAGGCTGATGGACACGATTGCGGCGATCCTGTTTGGCGCGCTCGCCGTCTACTTCGCGGTCGGGTTGCCGGCAGCGCTGGCGTTCATTGCATTGGGCGTGACGCGCGTGCAACCGGCACCGGTGACGATCGGCGCGCGAATCCTTCTGCTGCCGGGCGCAGTCGCGCTCTGGCCGCTGGTGTTGTCGCGCTGGCTCGCGGCACGGAGCACCTCATGAGGCGCTCGCAACGATCCGTGCATCGGGCGCTGTGGCCTCTGCTGGCGCTGACGATCGGCTTCGGTGTGATCCTGGCGCTCGCCTTGCGCCCCCCGCCGGCCGTGATCCCGCAGGTCGAGGTGGTGCGATGAGCGTTGGCTTTCGCGCCGTTCAGTGGAACAGCGCCAAGATCATCTACGACGTCATTCTGGTGGCGGCGGTCACGCTCTTCATCGGCGCGTTTCTCCTGATTGCCGATCGGGTCGACCCGCCCAAGGACCTGCCGGCCGCGATCGACCTGCGCATCCGCGCGTTCGGCAGCTGCGCCTTCGTGATGCTCACCGTGATCCTCTCGATCGGCCCGCTGGCGCGCCTCGACCGCAGATTCCTGCCGCTTCTTTACAATCGCAGGCATTTCGGCGTGCTGACCTTTGTCATCGCGTCGTTGCACGTGTGGTTCATGCTGGAATGGTACGCGGTGCAAGGCACGCTCCCGAACCTGCTCACCGAGCTGATGACCTGGGCCGATTACGGCAAGTTCATTGGCTTTCCGTTCAAGGTGCTCGGCATCGCGGCGCTGCTTGTTCTCTTCCTGATGGCGGCGACGAGCCATGACTTCTGGCTTGCGATCCTCACGCCGCGCACCTGGAAGGCGTTGCACATGGCGCTCTACGTCGCCTATGGCCTCGTCGTGATGCACGTCGCGCTCGGAATCATGCAATATGTTCATACCCCGCTTATTCCAGCGATGCTGTTTGGTGGCTTCGGCACCGTTGCCGCCCTGCATCTTCTCGCCGCCAGGCGAGCGCGCGAGCCTGACAGCGCGACGACGGCCGAAGGCTGGATCGCGGTCGGCGCGCCGGCCTCGATTCCCGACAAGAGCGCGCGCATCGTGGCGGCGCCGGGTGGCGAGCGCATCGCGGTGTTTCGCGACGGGGCCGAGATTGCGGCGCTCACCAATCTTTGCGCTCATCAGAACGGGCCGCTCGGCGAAGGCCGCATCATCGATGGCTGCGTCACCTGTCCCTGGCATGGCTACCAGTACCGGCTCGCTGATGGCTGCGCGCCGCCGCCGTTCACGGAGCGGCTTTCAACCTATCCGGTGCGGATCAGGGATGGGGTCGTGGAGGTCTATCCGCAGGCGCTGCCGCCGGGCACACCAGCCTCGATCACATGTCCGGCAATTGCAGTTTAACAACAGCCCTGGATGTGGCACTGTTGAGGCTGCTCCACAGCCGGAGCCAATCGCGGCAAGAGCCGCGTGGTTCAGTCGAATAAGGGAGAGAAGCATGAAACGGATCGCATTGGCAGCGCTGGCAGGCGTGGCCGTCATCGTTACGGGAGCCGCCTACGCGCAACAGCAGATCGACTGGGACAAGATCCAGATCAAGACCACCGATCTTGGCAACAAGACTTACCGCCTGGAAGGCCAGGGCGGCAACATCACGATTGCCGTCGGTACCGACGGCCTCATCATGGTCGACACCCAGTTCGCTCCACTCAGCGACAAGATCAAGGCCGCGATCAAGGCGATCTCGCCGCTGCCGGTCAAGTACTCAATCATCACGCACTATCACGGCGATCATACCGGCGGAATCGCAAACTTCCAGAAGGATGGCGTCATTGCCCTGGCGCAAGACAACATCCGCATCCGCCTGGTCGCCGGCACCACCAATGCCACCACCGGCAACAAGATGGAGCCGCGCTCGGGCGACGCGATCCCGAAAGAGACCTATGTCGGCGGCACCAAGACCATCGAGGTGGGCGGCCGCAAGGCGATCCTCACTCACTACTACAACGCCCACACCGATGGCGACACTGGCGTCTATTTTCCTGATGCCAACGTCATCGCCACCGGCGACATCATGAATTCCAACCATCGCTATCAGCAGGTCGACTACGGCAATGGCGGCGACATCCGTGGCATGATCCGTGCGACTGACGACTGGCTCAAGATCGCAAACGACCAGACCAAGGTCGTGACCGGCCACGGTCCGCTCGCGGACAAGAAGGTCGTCGCCGAGTACAACGCCATGGTGAAGACGGCGCGCGAGCGCGTCGAGAAGCTGTTCCGTGAAGGCAAGAGTGAGGACGAGGTGGCGGCGCTGGATCCGCTCAAGGACCTCAATGCGACCTGGGCCGCTGATGCGAACCAGGCCAAAAACTTCCTGAAGCAGGTCTACAACTCGTTCAAGCGTTCGTAAGTCAACGACTCACTACACGGCGAATTGCCGTGCCGCTGCACGATGCGTCCCACCCCTGGCAAACGCGGGTGGGGCGTTTTCTTTGGCCGCATCACCTCGGCCGCGTGCCGTCGTGTGTCCCCTTGATCGCTTCGTCGACAAGCTTGGTGAAAGGGACGAACGGAACGACCTTGTTGTAGACGTTCGAGCGCGCCACCCGGATCGATCCGTCCGGGCTCTGTTGCTTGACGATCTTGAGAATGACGTGCTGGCCCGGCGGGCCGACCGGTATCACCATGGTGCCGTTTGGCTTGAGCTGCTGCAGGAGCGGCGGCGGGATGTGGTCGATGCCGCAGGTCACCATGATCTTGTCGAAGGGAGCTGCGTCTTCCCACCCGTAGTAGCCGTCGGCATTCTTGCTGGTGATGGATTTGAACTCGCTATACCCGCGCTCGATCAGCGAATCATGCAGCGCGCGCGTGCGCTCCGCGAGCGGCCGGATGATCTCGATCGACCAGACCTTGTCGGTCAAGTTGGCGAGGTAGGCCGACTGGTAGCCGGAGCCGGTGCCGACCTCGAGCACCTTTTCGCCGAACTGCACGTCGACCGTCGAGGTCATGCGGCTTACCACCAGCGGGCCTGAGATGGTGACTCCGAATCCAATGTCGTGGAAGTCGCGCTCATAGGCGCGCGCGATGTCGCGCTTGTGCACGAACTCGTCGCGCGGCGTGAGCAGGAAGGCGCGCGCGTTGCGATCGTTGGCAAAATCCCGGTTGGCCTTGAGGAAGAGGTAGCGATCCCAGCGCGCGGCCAGGATCTTCGGGTTTTCGCCGCGGTTTTCCACCATCCAGCGGATGAAGGCTTCGCGATTGGTGGTGGGCGGCGACTGATCCCAGCTGTAAGGCGTGGGAACGGCGGCTCGCGCGATGCGGGTTGCCGCGGCGCTCACCGCTGCGATCGTCGAGCCCATCATGAACGTGCGTCGGTCCATGGCTTGATCCTGACCTATGGCTTGATCCTGAATTATAGCTTGATCCCTGAGTTCTTGACCCTCATTTCCTCACATCGGTCTTTCGGGCCGGTCCTTCGGACCCAGACCCTGCCCAAAATTGACGGCGAAATTGCACATGCCGGCAACCTCCGTACTTGACTCGCCGCCGGCATGAAAGAGACTCCTACCGTTCGTTACGCCGAAATGGTGGCCAGTTTGCACGCCACCTTTGCACCAGTTGCCACGCTACAGTTGCCACGCCACAAGTGTCCGTGATGATGGTCATGCCAAGCGCGCAGACGGAAGCCCAACAAGCGCCGCGCTGGCTGCGGGTTCTGACGGGCGTTCTGCTGTTTCCGGCCCTGTGGTTCGGCATCATATTGGCGTTCGATGCCGCGGTGCCGCTCGCGCGCTCCGGAGCCTTGGCTCCGGTGGTGTGGCTGCCGCCGACGGCGCTTCTTGCCGGCTTTGGGGCCTGGTTCGTTGGTCGACGCGCAACCGCCCGGCTGTTGGCGCCGCTCGTCGCAATGGTCCTGGTCGCCTATGGGGGAGCGGCGGTATGGCTGGTCACGTCCGCGCGGACGCCGGACTCGCGGTCGGTCGAGACCGCCAAATTGCCCCCGGCTCCGACCAAACCGGTTGAAACCGCCGAGATCCCAAATCGGCCGGTGCCGCCACCGCCTCCACCATCGGCGCAGCCGACGCCGGCGGCCGAGCCAAATGCGCCTCCCTCGTCGAGGCCCTCCGTGGGCGGGGCCCCGGGTGGGGCCGGGGGACCCAGTGGTGGCAGACCTGGTACTGGAGCCGGAGGCGAGCCCATCCCGCAATTCCCGTGGCCGCCGCCGGCGGCGTCGGCGACTTATGTGCTGCCGGGAGGTCTGTTCGAGCGCGGCGTCACGATCGGGCAGGTGGTGACCACGATCATCACGGCACTGGAGCGCAAGGGTTACGTCGAGCGTTCGTTCTTCACGACTGCAGCCGACGGTGTGGTCCTTGTTACGAGGCTTGAGCGCATCAACGAGGATGGATCGTCGGTCGCCGACGTGGAGCGCTGGCCGGCCGTGGGGGGAGCCGCCAGATCGTCCGCTGGTTTCGCCCAGTTCCTGCGCGGCTTGTTCTATGTCGATCCCGGTCGCTACCGGGTGATCGTGTTCGTCTTGCAGGATTCCCCGTTCCGCCAATCCTCCGAGCAGATCACCGGCCAGCAGGCGCGGGAATGGCTGCGAACAGGTGCCAATGTGCTGCCGCGCGAGCTGGCGGAGCGCGCCTATACGGGCGACTGCACCGCGCTGGTCTATGAATTTGCCAGTGACGGCACCGCTGTGCGCGTGGTCGAAAGCCGGTTGACCGGACGGCAGCATCTCGAGAAGGCGGGTGTGCTCGCCACGCTCGGCCGCGCCAACTGACGGGCTGCGATCGTGCGCAAACGCATCTTCATCAGCTATCGCCGCGAGGACACCGCGCCTGCGGCCGGACGGGTCTACGACCGGCTCTGCCGGCTGCTGCCGAAATCCGATGTCTTTCTCGATGTCAGCACGATCGCCGGCGGCGAGATCTTCGATCGCAAGCTGCTCGCGGAGATCGAGCGCAGCGACGCCGTGCTGGTGTTCATCGGCAAGACCTGGCTCGCGTCGGACGCCGGCCGCTCGCGCCTGCAGGAGCCCGACGACTACGTGCGCGCGGAGATACGCGCCGCCTTGGCGCGTCCGATCCTGGTGCTGCCGGTGCTGGTCGATGGCGCGCAGATGCCGCGGCCCGATCAGCTGCCGGACGATATCCGCGCGCTCAGCGCCAGAAACGCGCTGCCGCTGCGGCACGAGAGCTTCGACGACGACACCCAAAACATCGTGGCGACCGTGCTGGGCGTCGCGGATGCGGCGCGGCCGTGGGACAACAAGGGGCGGCTGGGCGCGAAGGTTGCCTACGCGGCGGCGGGTCTGGTCGCGGCCTTGATACTGCTGCTGACGGCGGCGCTCGCACATTTCTGGATCGTGGGGCGACCCTTGTCGGCGTCGATTGGAGACGCCGCGACCACGCTGCTGCTGATCGCCGGCACGCTGGCGGGGGCGGTTCTGGGCTTCGGCTTTGAGGCACGGCGGCGGCGGAACGCGCTCCCGTTGCGGTCGTGAGGCGGTTTGACCGGGGGTGTTGGCCCTGTAATATCCCCCGGGTCCCTCGCCCCGTGTCTGCGTCCAATGAGGATGGCGACCATGAAGTGCTCCCTCGCGTCCGCATCGGCTGCCATTGCGGCGTTCATCCTGTGTGTGGCTCAGGCGCAAGCGCAGACGCCCCCGCCGCCGGGTTTGGTTAATCCGCGGGTCGAGATCGAGTACGTCAAGCCGAAGAATGCCGACTTCGAGCCGATCTATGATCGGTTGCGGGCGCGCAAGGTGCTCGAAACGTTGCGGCAGTTTCTGGCGCCGCTGAAGTTCAAGGAAGGGCAGAAGCTCGTCGTCAAATTCGACGAATGCGGCACCACCTACGTCCGCCATCAGCGTCGCGGCGTGGTGGCGGTCTGCTACGAGTTCGTCGACCAGATCGAGCGGCTCGCGCCCGCCTCGCAGGTCCGTCTGATTCAGACCCAGGGTCGGCCTCCGGTCAAGCCGGATGCCGCGCTCGTCGGCCCCGTGGTGCAGGCCCTGATCCACGAAGTCGCGGTCGGGGTGTTCGACCTGTTCGAGATTCCGGTCTGGGGCCGCCAGGACGACGCGGCTGATCGGGTCGCGGCCTTGGTGCTGCTGCAGTTCAGCAAATATGACCTCGCCTGGAACACGATTGTCGGAACCGCCTGGTTCCTGGCGGGAAGCGCCTTGGGCCCCCCCGATCTGTCGGACGTGCGCGGCGTGACCGCGCAGCGCTACTACACGACGCTCTGCATCGCCTATGGCGGCAATCGCCGGATATTCGGGGGCTTCGTCGCCGCCGAGCGGACCTATGATCCGAGCCCGGCCGCCGGCGACCTGCCGAATGTGAGGGCGCGCGGATGCCCGGAGGAGTACGATACGGTCAAAGAGGCATTCAACGCCGCGGTTGCGCCGTATCTCGACCAGGACCTGCTGAAGCAGGTGCAGGTCGTGCAGTGGATCCAGTTCAACGACTGAAGCGATTTGCGCGCTCGGGCAACGATCGAGGAAGCCGCCATGCCTCACGTCAATCCAATCAAGCGAGCCGCGTGGTTCCAGCGCGCAGTGTGCGCAGCGATGATTGTCGCTGCATCGGCCTGCATCACCTCGACGCCCACGATGGCGCAGGCCGAGCTGCGCAACGACAGGATCAAGTTCGATTACTACGAACCGAGAGATCCGAAGCTGTTGCCGCTCTATGAGCGTCTGCAGCGTCGCCGTGTGCTGGAGGAGCTCAGTCAGTTCCTGGCGCCCCTTCGCTGGCCGAAGACGCTTCGCCTGATCATGAAGGAATGTCCGGCGGGAACGCGGCGCCCGGAGATCATCTATTCCAGCGTCGAGCGCTCGCTCAGCATCTGCTATCAGCTGCTCGCATTCCTCGGATCGCTGCAGCCGCAACCGGCGTTCGCGTCGCGGCAGGAGGTCATCGTCGGCGGTCTGGTCGGCGTTGTCCTGCACGAGTCTGCGAAGGCCATCTTCGATATGCTGAACATCCCGCGGCTGGGTGACGACGGCGACGCCGCCGATCAGCTGTCCGCCTTCATCGGGCTGCAGTTTGGCGAGGACGTCGCGCGCGCCGTGGTCAAGGGCAGCTATTTCGTCTGGAAGAAATACGACGACGAGATCGCGGCGGCCGAGCGGCAGTACGATTTTTCCGCCCGCTCGAGCGTTCCACGCCAACGCATATACAACATGCTGTGCATCGCGTATGGGGGCGCGCCGACGACGTTCAAGGCGTTCGTCGATCAGGGCGATCTTCTTTCGGGCCGGGCCGAGAATTGCGCGGAGGAGTATCGGCTGGTGCGGCATGCCTTCCAGAAGACGATCGTACCGCATGTTGATATGGACATGATGGCGAAGGCTCGATCCACCAAGTGGATCAGCCCGGACGATTTCAAATGAGGGCGCGGCGTTCCGCGCCGCGATCTACTCGAAAATCGATCTACTCGAAAATATTGACCGGCCCGACATAGCCGCGTGGCTGGGCTGCCGGCCGGGCGAGCCCGCTATTGCGCTGCGGCGCGGGGCAGTTCTCCTGGCACGGCAGGTCGGAGAGCCAGATGCCTCGTCCATAGGTGGCCGCGAAGATGCGCTTGCGGACGTCGTCGATCGCGAGCGCGGTGACGATCACGGTCGGCATGCCCTCGCCGAATGGAAGCCACTGGCTGCTGCGGTCATCGCGATAGAAGACGCCCGCGTCGGTGCCGATGAAGATGGGGTTCGCGGCTGACTTATGGGCCACCACCACGTGGACCGGCAGGTTGGCAAGCCCGGCCGAGATATTGGTCCAGGTCCTGCCGCCGTCGATGGTCGCGAACACCTTGATGCCGGCCTTGTAGCCCGAGAACGTCACCCAGACGCGCTGCGGATCGGTCGGGCTGACGGCGAGGTCGGTGATCTGCGCTTCGCCGAACGGCAAGTTGCCGCTCACGGTTTGCCAGGTCGCGCCGCCGTCATTCGACCGAAACACGCCGCCGCCACCGAGGAACGGAGGCCAGGGCGCCTGGCCTGACGGCTGCCGCCAGGAGCGGGTGTCGCCTGCCTTGGCAATGTAGATCGTTTTCGGATCCGAACGAGCGATGGCAACCTGATTGCACTCGCGGCTCGAGCCGATCGCGCCGCGCGTCAGGTTGCTCCAGCTCCACTTGTCGTTCTCCTCGCTGCCGCGCCATAGATCGGCGAAGCAGGCGTAGATCTGGCCGGGGTCGTCCACCCCCAATGTGTAAGGCGTCACCCAGGCGCCGTCTCCGGCCGCTGCGGGCGAGATTGGTTTGTTGTCGAAGCCGGCACCGCCGCTTTCCGACTTGAAGATCATGCCGAAGTAGACGCTGGCATACGCAATGCTGGGGTCCTTGGGGTTGATCTGGCAGATCATGCCGTCGCCGCCCAAGACGCGGGTCAGCTGCCCGTCGAGCTCAAGCCGGTATGTCCCGTTGTCCTGCGAGCCGTAAAGGAGAACATTCGGGTCCTCCGGCGTGATGCAGATCGAGTAGATTTGCCTGATTGCCCCGCCCATCGTCGCATCAGTGATGCTCATCCAGGCGTTGCCTCCATCGTCCGATCGAAAGACGCCGCCGTCGCTTCCGGTGAAGAGCGTGTCGCCGCGATAGGTGAGCACGTGAATGTCGGCATGCGTATAGTTGGGCGAGCCAGGCGGCGCCCGCCATGCCGAGGTCATCATCCAGTTCCTGCCGCCGTCGTCGGATCGCCACGTATCGAGGCCACCGACATGAACGCGATCGATGTTCGTTGGCGAAACTGCCATTGCCAGATCGTAACTCGCCTGCCGGCCGTTGAAGTTGTTGGCCTCGTGCAGGATGTTCGGCTTCGACAGGTCGAACGGCGGCGTGGGAGTGGAGGCCGACGGCGGCGGATTGCTGTTGGAGCGTCGTGTGAACGTGTCGCCGCGATTATCCGAACGCCAAAGCCCAAGTGTGAAGCCGGAAGGCGCCGCATAGAGGACGTAGAGCGTATCGGGTCCGGCGGGAGAAACCGCCAGGCGAATGCGGGTGCTGGTGCGGTCGGTCGGCGAGGGCAGTCCTCCGCCGAGCTTGGTCCAGGTCGCGCCGGCGTCGGTCGACCGGTAGACGTTGGTCTGCGTCGCCGCGTACACGATGGACGGATCTGTAGGATGGAAGAGGACGTCCCAGAACGGATTGAGCCGAGTGCCTTCGGCCACGGTCGTCCAGTTGTCACCGCCGTCCGTCGTGCGCAGCAGTCCTTTCGTCGTGCCGGTCAGGAGAATCGCAGGCGACGTCGGATGAATGGCGAGGCGGAATCCGAATTCCACCTGCTCGGTCTTCCAGATCAAGCCGGTCGGGTTCCAGGTCTCGCCGCCGTCGGTGCTCTTGATAATGCCGATCGAGGGTGGCGCGATCCCATAGCCGGCGCTCTCGCCATCGCCGGTGAGGACGTAGATGGTGCGCGGGTTCTGGGGGTCGATCGCGATATCGTTGACTGCGAGCATCGGCAGGGCGTCGGTCAGCGGCGACCAGGCGGCGCCATCATCGCGCGTGCGCCAAAGTCCGCCAGCCGCGGTACCGACATAGATCGTGGCAGGCTCGGACGGATCGAACGCGATCGCGTTGATACGCCCGGCGTCGGTGCCTTGCTCTTCGTCCGTCGGCTTGACGAGGCGCCAGTTGGGAACGATGCCCGCTGCAGCCGCGGCCGCCTTGCTGGCTTGGAATGAGTTCGATCGCGCCGACTGGAAGTGATGCAGCCAGGTCAGCGCCGTGAAGTTCACCATGTCGCCGGAGGGGTAGCTGCGCGGTTTGACGAACTCGAGCTGGCGCGCGTAAGGACGGTATCCCGTTCCTTTGCCCTTGCCGACCCGGTTGTAGTAGTCCTCGCGCGCGTTGATGTGGTCGGTCAGCTTGGCACCCGGAGGCAGCTGGGGCGGCGGCAGGGCCTCTTGGGCCGCAATGGCTCCGGTGAGCAAACCAAGCATGATCACAACGCGGACGGCGTCCAGTCGCATGGGCCCAATCCTTTGATCGACCGTGGTAACCTGCCGGAAATGATAACGTAGCGCGGCCCGTCACGCTACGGCGCGGCTGGCCCGCGCGGGCGCATCCGCAGGGACGGCGCCAGGTTGCTCGGCTCGGGGATGTCGTGGCTCGGGAATGTCGTGGCTCGGGAATGTCGTGGCTCGGGAATGTCGTGACTCGGGGATGTCGTGGCCGGGGCCGGCCACGACATCTCAAATCGACTTCGGATCAGGTCTGCTTCGGATCAAGTCTACTTCGGATTGCGCGGGAACGGGATGAAGCCGTCGCGGTTCGGCATCCTGACCTTCGGCAGCGACTGGGCGTCGAGCACATCATCCTTCCCGATGATCTCGTTCAGGTTGAGGATATAGGCCGATACGGCGTACACCTCGTCGTCGGTCAGGGACTTTGACTCCTGGAACGGCATGGCGCGGCGGATGTAATCGAACAGCGTGGTGGCGTAAGGCCAATAGCTGCCGACCGTCTTCACCGGCGCCTTGCCGGCTTCGAGCGAGCCCTTGCCGCCGACCAGCGCGTCGTTGGGCCGGCCGGCTCCCTTCTCGCCGTGGCAGGCTTGGCACTTGGCGGCGTAGACCGCTTCACCCTGCGCGGCGGTGCCACGGCCGGGCGGAAGCCCGGCGCCATCCGGCCCGATGCTGATGTCCCAGGGCGCGATGTCGGCGGGCGCGATCGGTTGCCCGAATTTGGGAGGCGTCTGCGCCGATGCGGCAACAGTCGTTAAGGCGACGACGGCTGCGCCGAGCGCGAGGTGCTTAAGCATAGACATTGATGGCCTCCCCCTTGTCGTCGATGCGCCAGCTCTGGATCGCGTTGTAGTGATAGTTGCCGCGCAGCCCGCGTTCGGCCGCGAACGCCGCGCGAGAGGGCTGCACCATGCCGGTGTCGTCGGTGGCGCGGCTCTGCAGCACGGCCGGGCCGCCATTCCATTGCCAGGGGAGGCGGAAGCGGACCGGCGCCTTCGGCAGGTTCGGCTCCGCCAGCGCGGCGGGCGCCCAGCTTTGGCCGCCATCGGCCGAGACCTCGACCTGACGGATGCGGCCGTTGCCCGACCAGGCAAGCCCGGAGATCTCATAGAAGCCCGGACCCTTGAGGGTCAGGCCCGGTGAGGGCCGCGTGATGACCGACTTCACCTCAAGCGGGAATACGAACTGCCAGGCCTTCTCGTCCTTGAGCAGGATCGTGTACTTGGAGGTCTCGTCCTTGGTCATGGCCGGCCCGGCGGTGAGCTTGAGCCGGCGCAGCCACTTGACGTTCATGTTGCCTTCGAAGCCCGGCAGCAGCAGCCGCAACGGGTAGCCGTTCGACGGCCGCACGCGCTCGCCGTTCTGATAGAGGCAGAGGAGCGCATCATCCATCGCCTTGGCGAGCGGAACGCTGCGGCTCATGGCGGCGGAATCGGCGCCCTCGGCGATCATCCAGCGCGCGGAAGGATCGACACCGGCCTCGTCGAGGAGCGTCGAGAGCTTCACACCGGTCCATTCCGAGCAGCTCAGCAGGCCATGGATCGCCGGCACATTGAGCGGTTGAGGTTGCGGTGCGTTGAGCGCTCCGCTGTTGCCCGCACATTCGACGAAGGCGATGCGCGACGTCATCGGATAGCGCGAGAGCGCCTCGAGCGTGAACACCAGCGGCTGCTTGACCAGGCCGTGGATCACCAGCCGATGCTGATCCGGATCGATGTCCGGGATGCCGGAATGGCTGCGCTCGAAGTGCAGCCCGGAGGGCGTCATCATCCCCTCAAGCAGGTGCAGCGGCGTGCGCGCCGAGCCGATCCCTTGCGTCGCCGGGTTCGCGGGCGGCGCAAAGCCGCGCACGACCTTGCTCTCGAACTGCGACGGCTGGCCGTAGGGCACGAAGTTCGCGCCCGGCACCTTCATCCAGCGTGGCACTGGAAGCGGCTCGGCCGCCGCGCTTGCTAGCCCCGCACCGGTCGCGCCGGCCACCAGCGCGCCTTCGAGAAAGACACGGCGGCTGAGGATTCCATTGCCGGCCGCCGGCTCGGCGGGTCGCCAGGACGCGTCGCTCTTTCGTTTCATCGGATATCCTCCCTTGTGCCGTCAATCCGTTTAGAAACAACGGCTGTCACATCGTGCATGCATAATACAAGCATACACTTATCAAACACCCAAAAGCTTGAGCGTATTGCCGCCCGCCACCATCTGCTGCTGCTCGGCATTGAGCCCCGCAAAGGTGAGCGCCTTCTGCAGGCGGGTCGGCACGTCCTTCTCCACGACGATCGGCCAGTCGGTACCGGCGAGCACGTGGTCGGCGCCGAGCAGCTCGACCATGCTGCCCACCAGCGCCGGATGGATGCCCATCGTATCGATATAGACGTGTCGGCGTGCGAGCTCCGGGGTATCGCGTCTGATCCGCTGCCCCTCGCCGAAGCCGCCGGCCATGAGCACGCCGCCGATCGCAAGCGTGGTGACGACGACACGCAGCTTGGGCAATTCGTCGAACACGCCGCCTTCGAGCAGCGAAATGAGCGCGAGCGAATTGATGGTCGCGCGCGCAAGCCGCACGCCCTGGCGGCCGGTCTTGCCGAAGCGCTCGTGCATCTGTGGATCGGTGATCGGATGGATGAACACCGGCACGCCGAGCGCGGCGGCGGCCGCGAGCGTCGGTCGCGCCTGCTTGGCGTTCGGGAGCAGGTCTCGCTTGGCGCTCTCGATGAAAACGCCGCGCAGGCCGAGCTCGCGCACGGCACGATTCAATTCGCGCGCGCCGTCTTCGCCGCTGTAGGCATCGACCGTCGCCAGGCCGTAGAGCTTGCCCGGATTCTTGGCGACCAGATTGGCGACCTCGTCGTTGATGCGGGGGATGGTGCCTTTCGGCACCTCGCCGTCGGCATCCTGCAGGAACGCGGTCGGTGTGTTGATCACGCGCGCGGCAGTGCCGGTTATCTCGAGCGAGTCGATGAGGGCGCGCGGGTCGGCGAGCTGCGCGTTAACCTTGGCCTGCGCCTCGCGCTGTGCCGGCGGCGTATTGCTCATGTTCGTCAATGTGAACGAGGGGCCCACAAAGTGATTGTGGAAGTCGACGACCTTCAGGGCGGGTGCGGAGCGCTCCTGCGCTTCACTCGCCTGTGACAGCGCGGCGGCCGACGCCACGCCTGCGCCCAGGGCGCCGAGGAACTGGCGTCGTGCGATGGAGGAATGGTCCTTGCCGGTCATCGCGTGATCCTCCCGGTGTGGTCAGCTGTGTCCTGGGCCGCATTGATTGACTTGCGTCATGGCCTGCAGGTTTTATGAGTTGACCAATGCTAGCCCAAATAGGGTTGGCCATACAACGGCGGCCATAGTGTGGGCTGGACGTCGCTTGCGGATGTGGTCGCGCGTGGGTTGCCCTTGATGGGCGGCCTTGGGGGGCAGAGTCTTGGACGTGACCGGCTCGCAAGCTCAATTGGACAGGATCGAAAGGGAGCATCGTGGAACAAGGCTCGAGCGAGTATCAGCGTTGGGAAGGGCGGTTTGGCGTTCCGGATTATGTCTTCGGCAAGGAGCCGAACTACTTCCTCGCCTCCTGCAAGCCGCTACTACCCCGTTCCGGCAGGGCGCTTGCGGTGGCGGATGGCGAGGGGCGCAATGGTGTCTGGCTGGCCGAGCAGGGTCTCGAAGTGGTGTCGATCGACTTCTCGCCCTCCGCTCAACGCAAGGCGCAGGCCTTGGCGAAGGAGCGCGGGGTTACGGTCAGCTTCCTGCAAGCCGATGTGCATACCTTCGAATACCCGGAGGCGGCGTTCGACGTCGTGGTCGAGATTTTCACGCAGTTTAGCTCCCCGGCCGAGCGGGCCATGAAATGGGCCGGCATGCGGAAGGCGCTCAAGCCCGGCGGGCTCTTGATCATCCAAGGATATACGCCCAAGCAACTGCAATACGGGACCGGTGGGCCGAAGGAGATCGACAATCTCTATACCCGTGCCATGCTGGAAGAGGCCTTCCGTGGGTTCCGCGACTTGACGATTGTCGAAGAGGAGCGCGAGCTGCACGAAGGCACTTCGCACGGCGGCATGTCGGCGGTGATCAGTCTGACCGCGCGCAAGTAGCAGCCTCACGAATCCTCCAGCGCGGTCGGTGGCGACGCATGGCCTCGCCCGGCCACGATCTCAAGCGAGTGCGTGATGTGCTGCGCCAGAAGCTCGGCCGCTCGCGAGAGCGCGCCGGGGGCACGATATAATGCAATTTCAGTATCGGGCATTGCCGGCAGGCCGTGCTCGGCGGCGAGCAGCTTCAGGCCGTCCGGCAACATCTCCTTCGACATCACCGTTACGCCTAAGCCGGCGCGCACGGCGGCTTGCAGGCCCTCGCTGCTGGGGCTGGTGTAGACGACCCGCCATTGCCGCCCGGCAGCCTGCAGACCGGCCAGGGCCCGCTTGCGATAGACGTCGGGCGCCGGCGCCAGCACGAGCGGGATGAGCTCATCCGGGTTGAGCACCAGCCTCGGTCCGCCCACCCAGACCAGCACATCGCGCCACACCGGAACGCCCCCGGCTGGTCCTTGCGGCTCGCGTTTCACCAGCACGAGGTCGTACTCGCCTTTGGCGAAGCCCTCGAGCAGATGAAAGCTGAAATTGCAGTTGACCTCGAGCGCGACGCGCGGATGCGCGCGCGCGAACCGGGCCAACACGTCGGGAAGATAGACGGTGGCAAAGTCCTCCGGCGTTCCGACACGCACGGTGCCCTCGACGTCCGGCTCGAGGATGCGGGAGCGCGCCTCGTCCGCGATGCGCAGGAGCTGACGCGCATAGACAAGCAGGATCTCTCCGTCCGCGGTCAGCTGCAGCTCACGGCCGTCTCGTTCGAACACACGGCGGCCAAGGCCACCCTCGAGCTTCTTGATCTGCAGGCTGACCGTTGACTGCGTGCGTCCGATCCGCTCACCCGCCCGGGTGAAGCCACCATTATCCACCACCGCAACGAATGTGCGGAGCAGGTCGAAGTCGAAGGGTGGGAGGGGCATGCCAGTTGCTGTCGGCTGTCGTGATGCGGCCGCTGTCGCGCGTTGGCCCGCACCCATCAGTGTACTCCGGAGCACGGTTCGATCCAAGCCGCGTCCGGCGCGTCCAGCGCGTGTCGCTAGCCGGGGTCACTCACGAACAGCCGCGTACGTCCTCCATCGGCCTTCATCATAAGGCGCCAGCCAGGGCTTTGGCGACCGGCCATACTTCGAGGCCGCCGCGATAGATCATGTCGAGCGCGACATAGAGGACGATCGCGAGCCCGACATAGGCGATCCAGCGGTGTTTCTGCAGCACTTGCGCGATCAATCCGGCTGCCGCGCCCATCAACGCGATCGAGAGAACGAGGCCGAAGATGAGAACCCAGGGATGCTCGCGGGCCGCGCCGGCCACTGCCAGCACGTTGTCGAGCGACATCGATACATCAGCGATGATGATCTGTCCGGCCGCCTGCATGAAGGTTTTCTGCCGCGCCTGTGCGACCAGGGTTCCGTCGGGATTGACCGTGACGTTGACGGCGTCAAATTCGTCATGCGCGGCGTGCACCTGCAATTCGCGCCACATCTTCCAGCAGACCCAGAGCAGCAGGAGCCCGCCCGCAAGCAGGAGCCCGAACACGGCCAGAAGTTGGGTCGTCATCCCGGCAAACGCGATCCGCATGACGGTCGCGGCGGCGATGCCAACCACGATTGCCTTGGCTCGCTGCTCGGCTGGAAGTCCAGCGGCTGCAAGCCCGATCACGATGGCATTGTCGCCCGCGAGCACGAGGTCGATGATGATGACCTGCATCAAGGCGGAGAGCGCGTCCACAGTCAAAAAGTCAAACATCGCCATTCACATCATGGTTCGCGCGGTATGGTTCGCGCGGTGGTCCAGTCTCGCGTATGAGCTCAGCGCCGCGTCCCACGAGCGGCGAGCGATGCAACTATCGTAGAGCCCCGTTCGGCCGCGGATCGCCGGCTTCGAAGAGCTGCATGACCGCGAGCGGCTCGCTGAGCATGCAGGCGCCGAAGCCAATGAGCGCAAAGACCCCGGCGGCGTCCCACAGGTTCAAGCTGCCGATATCTTTGGCAACTCTCCAGTGCCACGCGACCAGCGCTGACATGCCCGCCATGGCCAGCGCCGCAAAGCTCGTTGCCGGCAGGATGAGATGACTCGAAAGCAGCCAGGCGGCCGGGATCACCAGGATTGCCGTGGCGATGATGAGCAGCTGCATGGCCGCGTGCTGCGACGGGGCAGCCTTGTTGGGCGACTGTCCGTACGACCTACGGTCACCCCACCGTCCCAAGTCGATGGCGTGACCGCTGAAGCGCCGATGGTGAGCCATGGAGGCCTCTCTGCTAGTTCGTCGGTTGATTGCTCGATCAATGGAAGCCAGCCTCTATTCGATAAGGCTGCTCATCATGGGACGCCAATTGAATTGTCCAATGTGCTGCATTGACGGATTGGCTGGTGACGGGCGCCCGGCAGCGCGAGGGGCTTGTTAACTGTCCCGGAAGCCGCTCCGGCCAGATGCCGGAGCGGCGCAAACGCAGGCTCAGGCGGCTTGTGCGTGGCGCGTGGCGCCCAAGGCATCCAAGTGAGCCTTGAGGCGCGGCTCCAGCTTCAGCGCTGCCGCCAACCGCTCGAGCCAGTCGCGTTCGGTCGGCGAGTCCGGCTCGATCGCGAGCCGGGCAGCGGCGTAGACTTCCGCCTTCAGCTCCGGGGTGGTGGCGGCGCCAGCCAGTTCCGCAATGGTGGCCGGATGCTTGATGGTCCAGCTGAGGAACCGCTGCTCCTCCTCGCTGAGAGCGCTGGTGGCAAGCTGCCGCCGGATATGAGCATGCTCAACGTCGTCGAGATGGCCGTCGGCGGTCGCGGCGGCCACCATGGTCTGCAGGAGCAACTTGCTTACGTCCTCGGTGCGCCCCTGCGGGGGAATCCATGCGGACAGATCGCGTTGATCGCTGTCCTTCCGCAGCCATCGCGTATCGGAAAACAGGTCGTTGATGCTCTGCGGCACGACCGGCTGGCCCTGTCGATAGTTCTGATAGGCCTTGTAAGCCAAGCCACCAATTGCCGCGACGGCGCCGATCTGCGCGGCAGTTCCCGCCATGTCGCGCATGCGCTTGGAGCTCAGCAGGAGGCCGGCAAATCCGCCCGCAAGCGCGCTCGCTCCAAGTGCGCCCACGTTTCCGAAGTTGGTGCTCGCGGGTTGCACCGAGCTCGAAACCCAGGGCGTGTGGCTGCCCGCCACAGGCGTGGCAGATGCGGAGGACTGAGCCTGCGGTGGGCGATTGCGACTCTCGTCGCCGCGATCCGGGCCGGGCAGACCGGCGCTCATCACCTGGGTCAGCAATCGATTCACGTCGAGCATTGTCATCTCCTTCCTTGAAGGCACGCATGATGCGTGGCTGGCACCGATATGGGGGCGCTCATGGCAGTTCACGACGGCCGCTGCTCCCGAAATGACGGGCATTGATATCCGCAATGGCGCCCGCGCAGCCAGCCGGCATGAGTGTTCCCAATGAGCGGCAGCGGAAGAACTCGTTTCAACAATGGATGCCGCGACGTCATAACGACGGTCAACTGATTCACAGGAGAACCGCCATGAACTTGCGCATTCAGCCGAGCGACCTGCACCCGCATCCTGCATCAGTCGATCCTCGACTGCTTGATTCACTTCTCGGTACACCGACAACTGCGAGCCCATTGGCTACTCCGGTGGCGGTCGCATACGGCGACGGCATCGGGCCGGAAATCATGGATGCGAGTTTGCGTATCCTGCTTGCGGCTGGCGCCGACATCGCCATCGAACCGATCGACATGGGCGAGCGGGTCTACCGGATGGGTCACAGCTCCGGCATCGGTCCGGCGGCCTGGGATACGTTGCGGCGGACCAAAGTCCTTTACAAGGCGCCCGTCACGACTCCGCAGGGCGGGGGCTTCAAGTCGCTCAATGTGACGATCCGAAAGTCGCTCGGCCTGTTCGCCAATGTGCGGCCTTGCGTTGCCTATCACCCGTTCGTGGCGACCAAGCATCCCGGCATGGACGTGGTCATCATCCGCGAGAATGAAGAGGACCTGTACGCCGGAATCGAGCATCGGCAGACCGACGAGGTCTATCAGTGCCTGAAGCTTGTGTCGCGTCCGGGCTGCGAACGCATTGTCCGCTATGCCTTTGAGTATGCGAGCGCACACGGTCGACGCAAAGTCGCATGCTTCACCAAAGACAACATCATGAAGCTGACCGACGGCCTGTTTCACAAGGTGTTCGACGAGGTCGGCGTCCAGTATCCGCAGATCGAGCGGCAACACTGGATTGTTGACGCCGGGGCTGCGCAGCTGGCGGACGAGCCGCGCCGGTTCGACGTCATCGTCATGCCCAATCTCTACGGCGATATCTTGTCCGACGTCGCCGCTGAGATCGCCGGCTCGATCGGCCTTGCCCCCTCCGCCAATATCGGCGCGCGCTGCGCGATGTTCGAGGCCATACACGGTTCCGCGCAGTCTCTGGCAGGAAAGGATCTGGCGAATCCATCCGGGCTGCTCCTTGCGGGCGTGATGATGCTCGTCCATATCGGCCAGCCCAAGGCGGCCGAGCGCATCCACAATGCTTGGCTCAAGACGATCGAGGATGGGATTCACACCTTCGATATCTTTGCAAAGGGGATATCGCGACAAGAGGTCGGGACCGCAGCCTTCAGGGACGCCGTCATCGATCGACTCGATCAATATCCCGTGCATCTCGAACCGGTGCGCTACGGTGGCGGCACGTCGGTGGCGGTCACACCGACGCTGTCGCAGTCTGCCGGCCCTGCGCAGAAGGTGCTCGTCGGCGTTGACGTGTTTGTGCATCAGGTCGAAGCCGAGCCGGAGCGGCTCGCCCGCTTGATGCGGCGTGCGGAAGGATCCGCGTTCGATCTGATCATGATCACGAACCGGGGCGTGAAGGTCTGGCCTCGCGGGATGGATGAGACGCTGCTGACCGATCACTGGCGATGCCGCTACATGGCCAAGCCCGGTCAGACGTTACACTCCGTGATGATTGCCGACCTCCAGAAGCGGCTCGCTCGGGCGGGTATCGATTTCATCAAGACCGAACACCTCTGTACGTTCGACGGCGAGCCCGGATACTCGCTCGGGCAGGGCCAGTGACCCGTCGGGTGCCCGAGAAGGCGCGACTGGGGCGGATGATGCACGAAAAGATCATCCGCATGATGACGTTGATTGCTGCGACTCTCCTGTTCGCAAACGGCCAGACGTTGGGGCTTCGGGCCGCGCCGGAGGCCGACAAATAATGCGAGCAGACAATGCAGCCTTCTCTGCGAGCCGCCAGAGCGAGAGCTGCGATGTGGGTCGGCGGCTTTGGGCGCTCGTCTGAGCGGGTATCTGGCTGCGGCGAATGACATCTCTCGTCTGCGCGGGTTCCTGGATCTGGAACCGACAAGTGTCGCGCACCAAGGAGTCACAAGTGTCGCGCACCAAGGAGTCATGGATGCGACCCCGTTTGAGTTCGCAGCTACGCTGTCAGATCCGGGACCGACGATCGGCGCGATCCAATTGATACCGTTCCGCTTCCGATAGCACCATCATCAGCGACGCATGCGCCGATGAATGTCAGGTGAGGTGCATGCGAGTCATTGCGGCGCTTGCGTGAGTCTCATTGTTTTGCTGCCGGATTTTTCCATTTGTGCAGTGTGCACCGCATCAACATCCGGAAATGGCCACAATCAATCGTTAACCCCGACACTTGCAGCGAACGATAGCGCTGCATTCTTTCCGTTGGGGAACGGAGGAATTGCCGGAGCCGCATCCGTCTGATCGTGCGGCACGTGCAATGTGGGAGCTGGGCCGTTGCGGTTTGCTGCTTGAGGGGTGTCGGCGCATGCTTTCGATAACTCGATACGTTGTAGCTCATCGATCCGTTGTAGGTCGGTGTGTTTTTCTGGACGAGGCTCCGCGAGCCTTGGCTGCTCGCTCGTCTCCCTGTGCTGCGGACGGCCCGCCGAGGCGTGTGAGTTGAAAGCCTGCTCGTAAGACGATTGCAGGGCTCTCCGCCAGCATTTCACCATTGCTGTTCTGCCGAGCGACCGCGCTAATCACGAAGGGCGAGATGGGACGTCGTGCGTCTCCAAAAACCGATTTTGGTACCGTCGTCCTGCATTGGACGCTGGTCGCTCTGTTCGTCACCTGCGTGGTGACCGGCTTGCGGATTGCGACGGTGTCGCCGTTCGACTTCGGGTGGATCTATGCGCTCGACAGCGTCTTGCCATATTCCATGGTGTGGACGGCCCATGTCCCGGTCGCGGTCGCGCTGTTCGGCTTGGGGTTTGCATATGCGGTTTACGTCCGTCGCGCCGGACTGATGCGGCGCATCCGACCTGACCGGGTGCGCCTGATGGGAATCTTTCGCGGCGGCCAGGCGCGTTGGGTCGCAATCAACACAATCCTCACCTGGGTCATCCTCCTGTCGCTGCTGGAACAGCTGGTGACCGGTTATCTGATCTATCTCGGATATGGCGGCATGGCCGTCGAGTTGCACCGGTTCGGTACGTGGCTGCTGATCGCGGTGTCGTTCGGGCACGTGGCGACACACTGGGCAATCGGCGGGCTCGGTCAGATCGCCCGGATCTTTCGGCCGAGCCGGCTTCCGCCGGTGGCGGCGCCATTCGACCCGTTCGACCTGCTGGTCGCTCCGGAGCAGCCGCCGCGCATTGCAGCGAGCCCGGGACCGGAGCGGGTCCGCCGTGATCCGCGAGACGAAGCGCACGACGAGTCGCGACATGAACAAAGGCGCACGCGGCAGCGCGACGTCACGCTTCAGTCCCACCCGTTCGCTGCAGCCATGGTCGTTGGACTCATCGCCATGTCGGCTGCGACGTTCGTCGATCAGACAGCGATGCGGGACGGGCTGCGCATTCGCAAGATTGCCGCATCCGAGGCGCCGGTGCTCGATGGTGACCTTTCCGATCCGGTCTGGAGAACGGCGCGCCCCGTGGTGGTGCTCACCAACCAGGGTGCGAATTTCGACGGCACGGGCGCGTCCGAGATCGAGATTCGGGCGGTGCATGATGGCGAGATCGCCTATTTCTCCTTCGTTTGGAATGACCCAACGCGCTCGCTCAAGCACCTCCCGCTCATCAAGCGAGCAGATGGCTGGCATGTCCTGCAAGGCAACTACGACAGCGGGGACGAGCACCACTATCACGAAGACAAATTCTCGGTTCTGCTCGCCAAGAATGCTCCGCTGCTGGCCGGAGATCGAACGTTTCACGCCGGTCGCGCGCCGGTTGATGGCAAGCCCGCCACACTCTCCGGGCGGGGGCTGCACTACACAATGAACGGCGGTTTCGTCGACGTGTGGCAATGGAAGGCGACCCGCGGGGGACTGCTGGGCTTCGTCGATGATGGCTATTTCGGGCCGCCGGCCCAGCCGACCAAGGACGAGATCGCCGGACAAAGTCCCTACAAAGGCGGCTACGCCGCCGACCCCGGGACGGCGAACTATGCGGATAATTTCGAGCAGCGCGGCCCCGGAGGCTATCAGCGCCCGGTGCAGCCGAAGCGACTGCCGAAGAATTGGCAGGCGACTTGGTCGGCCATGGGGCGCGTCGATCTCAATCCGAGCGTCGGGGAAAGCGAAGGCGCGCGCTGGTGGATGACCGAGGCCGAGTCGGTCCCTTATTCGCCGGAGGCTGACGCGCAGTTTCCGCTCAATGCCCTCATTCCTGGTGTTCTCATCACCGGCCAGTACAGCGGCGACCGGGCCGACATCCGCGGCGCGGCACGCTGGGCGGCCGGCCGGTGGGCGCTGGAAATCGCGCGCCGCCTTGATACCGGAAGCCGGTATGATTCCCCGATCGCGAACGGAGTGGCGATGCGCGTCGCGGCGTTCGATCGTTCCCAGATCCGTCACACGCGGCATATTCGGCCGATATGGCTCGAGGTGGAATGAGATGGGCAAGACGCATCGTGTTGCGGTCAATGGCGAGGAGTTTCTGGCCCGCCGCGGCGACCTGCTTCTCGACGCCGCCCTGATGAATGGGATTCACATTCCGCATGATTGTCGCTCCGGCTATTGCGGAACGTGCCGCGTGCGCGTTGTCGCCGGCGAGCTCTTCGGCAGTGCCGGCGAGTCCGAAGCCAAGGCCTGCCAATGCCGGATCGTGTCCGATGTTGCGGTCGAGGTCGAGGATGTGCCGGACATCACCACCGTCGCAGGTCGCGTGACCAAGCTGAACCTGGTTGCGCCCGACGTCGTAGAGGTCTGTATCGAGCCGCGACAATCCGTCGAGTACCTGCCGGGCCAGTATCTTCAGGTGCAGTTCCGCGGCTTTTCCACCCGCTGCTACAGCCCGACCGTTCCGCTGGACCGCTTCGGCGACGGGCGATCCGTGCATTTGCATGTGCGGCGCATCCCGGGCGGGCATGTGTCGTCGGCGCTTGGTGACGCCATCAAGACGGGGCATCGGGTGAAGCTGACGGGGCCATTCGGTTCGGCCTATCTCAGAGCGGCGCTGACCGACCGTCTGGTGCTGGTCGCGGGTGGCACGGGCTTTGCGCCGATCTGGTCGATCGCCGATGCCGCCATGCGCGAAAATTCACGCCGCGAGCTCGTGCTGGTGGTTGGCGCTCGTTCGATCGAGTCGCTTTACATGATCCCTGCGCTCTGGCGTCTGGCCGACTGTCCGAACGCCACGATCATCCCGGTGACCGATATCCCGCAGGCGGCGACCCCCGCAATTCGATCAGGAACACCTATCGACCACCTGCCGGCTCTCTATCCCTATGACATCGTCTATGCCGCCGGCGCGCCGAATCTGGTCGAGGCCGTCAAGGAGGTGGCCCAGGCGAGCGGTGCCCTCTGGTACGCCGATCCATTTGTTTCAAATACGGAGGAAAGTCAGGACGGTCTGTTCACGCGCGCCGTCAGCTGGCTCAAGGGCGAGGCGGGGCCTGCGTCGCCTCCAGCGGCTTCCACGCAGCGCGACCTTGGTTCCGAGACGCGGCGGCCCCGGCCAACGGGTCAGCGGTCTCCTGCCCGCATGATTTGACGCACGGCGCCCGCGACGCCTCGGCGGTTGCGGAGGCTCGGGCCAGAAGAAAGGCGGGGATTTCTCCCCGCCCTTCTTGCGTTGCAAGCCTTACAGCGTGGACGTGTGGCGCTCACGCGTTGTGATGGCCGCCGTCGCTGGCTCCGCCCGGCAATATTCCGTCGTCCTCGAGCTCGTAGTGCACGCCCGCGGCCATCTCGTTGACGTTCTCGTAGGCTCCGTAGGTCACGCCCGCGTCGGTCGTGATGTCGCTCGCCTTGACGAGGTCGCCATAGACCGTGATCGTGCCGAGCTGGTCCTCGTCGTGCGCGCCGGCCGCGCCCTGCTGGCTGATGACCGTGATCACGCTGTCGAGCCTGCCATCGCCGTTGACGTCACGGTGTTCGATCGATTTGACCTCCGCCGTGTGCGCCGCGATCTCGATCTTGTCGCCTTGCGCACGATTGAAGTCGCGGATCGTGTCGTTGCCGAAGCCATCGATCCAGTGATCGTGAACATTGCCGTTCTCACCAGTTACTCCGGCCCAGTCGACGTTACCGTCCGCGTCGACGTGCTTGGCGATGATCTCATCGGGGGCGTTGAGGAGCCCCTCGAAGCGGAAGGTGTCGGCGCCGCGACCGCCCACGAGCGTATCGTTGGTGGCCGTGAATGCGGCGGTCTCGCCCGCAAAGATCTGCGTTTTTCCATCCTGCGCGGCCACCATCTCGCCCGCATCGGAGCGGCTGAGCAAGACATCATTACCGTTGCCGCCCTCCATCCGGTCGGCGCCGAATCCGCCGACAAGAAGATCAGCGCCGGTTCCGCCGCTGAGGGTGTCGTTGCCGGAGCCGCCCCAGACTTTGTCGTTGCCGGAGCCGCCACTGAGCGTGTCATTGCCCGCCATTCCGGCGACGGAGTCGTCGTTCGCGCCAGCGAAAAGGACGTTGTTGCCGGTTGTTCCGTTCATGTGATCATGCCCGGCGCTGCCGCCGGTCATGCTCGCGAGGAAATCTTCAAAGCGACTGTTGTTTGACAGCCATCCCCAACTCAAGCGTGGCATCGCTTCAACTCCTTCGGTTGGATGTGCCTCGAGAACGCAACCAAACACCATCGTCGCTGTTGCGACTGGTGCTGCAGGACGGCGCGAGGCGTAACTTCCGACTTGCGTTCGCCAACAAACATTTGAACGAGCCGATAGCGGGACCAACTGACGGCAAACGTTCTGCCATGCAGAGGCCCTTTTGAGGCCGCGGCAACAAAGAGTAAGTTCGACGCTGCGATAGAGCACGCAGCGTGTGCTGAGTGATCAAAGCGCACTTTGCCTTTGTACTGCCTTCGCATCTCCGCAGAGTCGGCTAACAGTTCTGTAATCTGCATTCCCAACAGTGTTTGAGTTTCAATTGCAGTGATGGGGCGGCATGTCGGTAGTCTCTCTTCCTCACTTTCCTACCGCGCGGCGCGGATGGACCGGTCGGGTGCCCAATCGCCGCGTGGCGATTGATGCGATTGCGGCAGCCATGTGCTCGACCGATGGCACGATCGACGCGGCGGCGCGCTGACGATGCTGGCGCGATCTCCCAACGCTAACATGGCACCGGCGGACGAGGTCGTTGCCGCTTTGAGGCGCTGTCGTCCAGCGTTCATCGGGATTGCGATCTTCTCTGCGTGCGTGAATGTGCTGAGTCTGACGGGCTCACTCTATATGTTGCAGATATCGGATCGGATCCTGTCGAGCCGCAGCATCTCCACTCTTGTCTTCCTGTCGCTGATCGCGCTGGCGGCCTACCTGCTGCAAGGCCTGCTCGATGCGCTGCGCGGTCGAATGCTGGCGCGCGTCGGCGCCAAGTTCAGCGAATCGCTGATGGGCCGTGTCTATGGCGTTGTGACGTCGCTGTCGCTCAACGGCGTGCGGCCGGCCGTGACCACGCAGGCCATTCGCGATCTCGATCAGGTTCAGAAATTCCTGTCGGGTTCCGGGCCGACGGCGTTCTTCGACATGCCGTTCATGCCACTGTTCTTCCTTGTCGCATTTTTCATGCATCCGATGTTCGGCTGGCTGATCGTCGTCGGCGGACTGGTCATCGTCACTCTCTCTATGATGACGGACATTCGCACGCGCAGCCCCACGATGTCGGCCACGATCAGCTCCGCCGCGCGGCACGCGATCGCGGACGCGAGCTTCCGCAACGCCGAGGTGCTGAAGGCCATGGGCATGACGCGGGTGTTCGCGGCGTCTTTTGTTGCAGCCAATGCGCGCTATGCGGCCCATCACCTCGAGGCGAGCGATGTGGCCAGCGGCATCGGCTCGATGGCAAGGATATTTCGTGCCGTCCTGCAGTCGGCCGTGCTCGGCCTTGGCGCTTACCTCGCGATCATTGGCGAGGTCTCGTCGGGCGCCATGCTTGCGGCATCGATCCTCAGCGCCCGCGCGCTCGCGCCGATCGAGGTCGCGGTCGCCAACTGGCGCGGCTTCGTCGCATCTCGTCAGGGCTTTGCCCGGCTGCGAAAGCTGATCTCGGAGACAAAGCCGCCGGAAGGCCGGCTCGCGTTGCCGGACCCGGAGGCGAAGCTTTCGGTTGAGGACATCTACGTCGTTGCTCCCGGGCAGACCAAGCCCATTGTGCGTGGCGTCTCCTTCGCGCTCGAGGCCGGACAAGGGCTCGCCATCATCGGGCCGAGCGCCTCCGGCAAGTCCACGTTGGCGCGTGCCCTGATCGGAGTCTGGCCGGCAGCCAGGGGGCGAGTGTGCTTCGATGGCGCGCCGATCGATCACTGGGACAGCGAGCGGCTCGGCCGCCATATCGGCTACCTGCCGCAGAACATCGAGCTGTTTGATGGAACGATCGCGGCGAACATCGCGCGGTTTGATGCCGATGCCGACGCCCGCGACATCGTTCGGGCGGCCCGCGACGCGGGCGCCCACGAAATGATCCTGCGCTTGCCGGAAGGGTACGAGACCCGCATCGGCGACGACGGCTCCGCCTTGTCGGCCGGCCAGCGGCAGCGGATCGCGCTGGCGCGCGCGCTTTACGGCAGTCCCTTCGTGACCGTGCTGGACGAGCCCAATTCGAATCTCGACTCCGAGGGCGAAGAGGCGCTCGTTCAGGCGATGCGGGGCGTGCGCAGCCGTGGCGGCATCATCATCGTGGTCACGCACCGCCCGACGGCGCTCGAAGGTGTCGACCGGGTGGCCGTCATGATCGAAGGGAGGCTGCAGGCGTTCGGGCCGCGGGACGAAGTGATCAAGCGAATGACGCAGTCGGGCCAGCGCCAGTCGGCCCCCGGTGCGCAAGCGGCCGTTCAAACGGCGTAGGGGACGGTATGGTCAATCGCGCGCTGGCAGAAGAGCATCGGACGTCGCCGCCGGAAGAGGCGGGCAGACGCACCTTCAAGGATCACTTGCTCCTCGCCTATCGAGAGCGAGAGGCGCTCCTGCACGGTCTGCCGCTGCCGGAACCATCGGCTGCGGTGATTGATCCCGATGGCGATCGACCGCGTCGGCCGCGCCCCGAGGGATCGCAGCGCGATCACGATCTGCGTCCACGGAACCTGGCAGGCGATGTGGATCGCCGTTCCCGCGCGCCGATGATCAACGCCCATCGAGAGCTCAATTTGCGCGAGGCCGGCAATGCAGGCCAGCTCAGCGCGACGCGCAGGAGCGGCCGGACGGCGGTCCAGTCGGATATCGTCGCCGCCGCGAAAACCGTCGCCGGCGCCGCGAGCAGGCTTCCGTCAATCGTGATTCGCAATGTCGCGGACACGTTTGCCGCATCGCCCGCGTCGGAGACCGACCACGACGTTGCCTTGCACAAGCTGTGGCGACGCGGCTTGGCGTTCATTGCGGTCTTCGGCGGCGCGCTCGGCTTCTGGGCAATCGCGACGACGATGTCGAGCGCGGTGATCGCTCCCGGACAATTCGTCGTCGACGGCAGCGTCAAGAAGGTTCAGCACCCGACCGGAGGCATCGTCGGCCAGCTGCTGGTGCGCGAGGGCGATCAGGTCGCGCAGGGCGACCTGTTGATCAGGCTCGATGAGACGGTCACGCGTGCCAATCTCCAGGTGCTCGTGCGGCAGCTTCAGGAGCTGGCCAGCCGCAAGGCGCGGCTCGAAGCCGAGCGGGACGAGCTGGACGCGATCAGCCTGCCGCCCGAGCTGGCTGGGCAACTCTCCGATCCCGAGATCGCCCGCATCGTCGCGGCCGAGCAGAAGATGTTTCAGGCCCGCCGGATGTCGCGCGAAAGCCAGCGCGCACAGCTCGCGAAGCGGGTGGCTCAGCTGCAGAACGAGATCAGCGGACTGCGCTCGCAGCTCGACGCCAACGCGCGCGAGAGCCAGATCATTGCCGAGGAGCTCAAAGGGGTGCGCGAGCTGTTCGCGAAACAGCTGACCCCGATCATGCGGCTCAATGGGCTCGAACGCCAAGCCGTCAGTCTGAACGGGCAGAACGGGCAGCTTATCGCCTCGATCGCGCAGACCGAGGGAAAGATCGCCGAAATCGAGCTGCAGATCGTTCAGACCGGAGAGGATCTGTTCGCCTCGATCCAGAAAGAGCTGCGCGAGGTCGATGGCAGGTTCGCCGAGCTATCGGAGCGGCGCGTCACCGCCGAGGACCAGCTCAAGCGGGTTGAGCTGCGAGCCCCAAGCGCCGGCACCGTGCACCAGCTTGCCGTGCACACCGTCGGCGGGGTCATTACCCCGGCAGAGCCCGCCATGCTCATCGTTCCCACCAACGAGGAATTGATCCTGGAGGCGAAGGTGGCGCCGCAGGATCGCGATCAGCTGCAGCCCGGCCAGAACGTGGTGGTGCGCGTGCGCTCGTCCAACCAGAGGAATACGCCTGAGCTCAATGGCACCCTTGTGCGCGTAGCGGCCGATGTCTCGAAGGAGGCTTCCGCCACGACGCCGACCTACACGGTCTGGGTCAACATCCCGAAGGCGGAGATGGCGCGGCTGGGTGCGGTCAGCGTTACCGCCGGCATGCAAGCCGACGCTTTCATCGAGATCGGATCGCGGTCGCCGCTCAATTACCTGTTGCGGCCGCTGTCCGACCAGGTGTCTCGAGCTTTCAGGGAGCGTTGAGGAAGCGCGCAAGGTTCGCGGAGGCATGGTCTCGATCATGCTCAACAGAAAGCCTGATCGCGATCCGAAATGTTTACGAGTTCGGATCGTGGTCGGGCGCGCCGGTCGTTTCTGGACGGGTAGGGGAGTCATTGAGGATGCCGGGTTACAGGGATTTGGGCTGCACGGATTTCGTGCCGAACGTCATTGCGCTTGCGATGATGGCGTTGACGATCGGCGGCACCGGCGCTACCGCGGAGACACTCCCCGGTGTCCTCGCGAAGGCCTTTCAGAACAATCCGCAATTGAATGCACAGCGCGCCTTCGTGCGCCAGACCGGCGAGCAGGTCAACATTGCGTTGTCGGGCTACCAGCCGAAGATCAGCGCAACCGCGAGCGGAGGGCCGCAATACACCGACAGCAAGTTCCGCAACGTCGACCCGCGCAAGCGCGACCGGCTCCATGGTGGCAGCGTCGGGGTGACGGCATCGCAGCCTCTCTTCGACGGCTTTCGGACGCCCAATCAGGTCGAGGCGGCCGAGGGCAATGTTGCGGCGGCGCGCGAGGTCCTGCGGGTGATGACGCAGCAGGTTCTGGTCGACGCGACGACCGCGTATATGAACGTGCTGCGCGACAGCGCAGTATCACAACTGCAGCGGCACAATGTCGATATGCTGGAGGAGCAGCTGCGTCACACGCGTCAGCGGCTGATGGTCCGGGAGGTGACGACCACCGACGTGTCGCAGACGGAATCGCGTCTGGCGGGCGCGCGCTGGCAGCGGCTTGCTGCCGATTCTGCGCTCAACGCCTCACGGGCGGCCTATCGGCGGGTGATCGGCGAGGAGCAGACCGAGGTCTTGGCGCCGCCGACGACCGTGGACTCCATGTCGCCACCGAACCTGAACGAGGCGGTGGCCGCCGCGCTGAAGGTCAACCCATCAATCATGGCCGCGCAGCTCGGCATCGATGTCGCGGCTTTGCAGGTCAAGATCTCTGAGGGCGCGCTGTATCCGACGGCCAAGCTCGATGTCGGCGCCCAGCAGTCCTTTGGGTCGACGGCGCAACTCGAGCGGCAGTTCGCGGCGGGGGCCTTCGTCACGTTGTCAGTGCCGATCTATCAGGGCGGCGCCGAATATGCCTCGATCCGCGAGTCCAAGGAGGCGCTTGGCCAGAAACGGTTCGACCTCGACCGCGTCCGCGATCAGGTCCGCGCGGGCGTGGTGGAGGCATGGGGGCAGGTGACAGCGACGAAAGGGCAGATCGAGGCCGCGCAGGCGCAGGTGAAGGCGGCGCGCGACGCGCTCAACGGCGTGCTGCAGGAGGCGCGCGCCGGCCAGCGCACGACGCTCGACGTGCTCAACGCCCAGCAGGAGCTGGTCAACGCGCAGGTGACGCTGACCGCGACCCAGCGCGATCGCGTGGTGACGTCCTATGCGCTGGCCGCCGCAGTGGGACGGCTGGAGCCGGAGGTCTTGCGCCTGCCGGTCGCGGTCGCGGACCGGAGATAGCATTGCCTCGGCCGCCACATCCCGTGTGCGTCAGCGGCCGAGGCGGCTGGCGAGAAGCGCTATGCCCGCCGCTTTCGTCCGGTTATCATCGCCTTCACCAGGTTTTCGTGGTGCGCAAAGCTGGTGACGACTACGCCGAGGACATGCAGGACGACCAGGCCGACGGTCGCGTTGGCGAGCAGCTCGTGGACCTCTTCCACCCATTTGGCTCCCCAATAGGCGTCGGTGGTCATCATGTAGCCGGTGACACACGTTGCGATCAGGGTCGTGACGAGGGCGACGATCATGGCGCCCCCAGCCGGGTTATGACCGAGGTAGCGCGGGGCCCTGAACAGAGCGACATCGCGCATGTAGGACAGCACCTCGCGCGGTGATCGGATAAAGTCGGTGAACCGCGCATGGGTGGGACCAACGAAGCCCCAGACGATCCGCAGCGCCAGAAGGATGCCGATGGCGTAGCCCGCCGCGATGTGCACCTTCTCGAGCTCGTCACCGGTCGCATACGCGAGGACGAAAAGGAAAACCAGCGACCAGTGGAACACGCGCACGAACAGGTCCCAGACCTTGACCGTTGCCGGCGGCGTTGCGCCGCCGGCTTCGATCGTGTTTGTCACGATGCTCATGGTTGGGGTCGCTACAGCTGACCGACGATCGCGCCGTTGGTGGGGTCGACGAACAGCTCGACGCGATTGCCGCTCTTGTCGATGGTGTAGAGCTCGCCGCAGCCCTTGCTCAGCTTGGCCTTCTGCACCTTGTAGCCGAGCGCCTCGACCTTGCTCTGCAGCGCTGCCATCGGCAGCCATTCGCTCTGAGGTGCTGCCGTGCAGGGACGTCCCAGGCTTCCCGCCTCGGCCAGGCTGGCGATGCCGATGGCGGCGAGAGCGGCGGCAACGGTGAAAACGGTGATCTTGCGCATGGAGGGTCTCCGGTTGGTTCGCCCGTCGCGGGATGCGGCGAGCGGTGAGCGGAGACTGCCCGAAACCGGCTGACCGGCCGCTGTTGATCCATGTCAGGAAAATGTCAGGTCGTTTGCGCCATTTTTGGCCATGGTCACACGACGAACGAGCGCGCGCCGCATGCCCGGCTTCTTGATGGCAGCCCTCACCATGGTCGGCGTCGGGATGACCGCTGTGCCGGCCGGCGCGCGGGACCATCGCGATCATGATGCGGTCCGGCAGGCGGTGGAGCGCGGAGAAATCCGCCCCCTGGCCGACATCCTGGCGGCGGTGCGCGGCCAGTTGCCGGGCGAGGTGGTGGGCGTCGAGGTCGAGCACAAGAACGGCCACTGGCTCTATGAGCTCAGGGTTGCCGATCGTTCGGGACGCTTGTTTGACGTTTACGTCGATGCTCGCACGGCGCGCATCGAGCGGATCAAGGAGAAATAATGCGGCTGCTGCTGGTCGAGGACGATCCCAGGATTGCACGGGATATCGAGCGCGTGCTCGAGGCCAATGGCTATGTGGTGGAGATCGTGCGCGATGGCGAGGAGGCCTGGTTCCGCGGCGACACCGAGGACTATGGCGCGGTCATTCTCGATCTTGGTCTGCCCAAGATGGACGGGCTGTCGGTGTTGAAGCGATGGCGCGCCAACGGGCGGCGGATGCCGGTCCTGATCCTGACCGCGCGCGGAAGCTGGGCGGAGCGCGTCGATGGCATCGATGCGGGTGCCGACGACTACCTGCCGAAGCCCTTCCACATGGAGGAGCTCTTGTCCCGCCTGCGCGCGATTGTCCGCCGATCGGCCGGCCATGCGACCTCGGTGGTCACCACGGGCGGCATCACCCTTGACGAGCGACAGATGAAGGTCAGCGTCCGGGGCACGCCGATTACGCTGTCGCCACTCGAATATCGCGTCATCGCCTATCTGTTGCTGCATCGCGGCCGGGTCGTATCGCAGCAGGAGCTAGACGAGAATGTCTACGGTCATGGCGAGGATCATGACTCGAACGCATTGGAGGTTCTGGTCGGTCGGGTTCGCAAGAAGGTCGGCCCCGACCTGATCGAGACTCGACGAGGTTTCGGCTATCTCATACCGGAGCCGGCGGGATGAGACGGACCTCGCTGCGGCTGCGGCTGATTGCGGGCGGGGTCTTGGCGCTCCTGGTCGCGCTCACCATCGCGGGCGGCGGGCTGATCGTTCTGTTCGAGCGTCATGTCGCGCGCACGGTGGCCGACGATCTCACCGTCCATCTCAACCAGTTGCTCTCGGCCATCGAAGTCAACGCCAACGGCGAGCTTGTGCTGCTGCGCACCCCCTCAGACCCCCGCTTTGCCGAGCCGCTCTCCGGGCTCTACTGGCAGATCGCCGATGACCGCGGCCAGCTGCTGCGCTCGCGGTCGCTGTGGGATACGACGCTGGCGCTGCCGCTCGATGCCCTTTCGCCGGGTGACGTTCATCTGCATCAGATGGTCGGGCCGGCGAACGCGGGTGTGCTGGTTGCGGAGCGAAGCGTCGGCCTCACCGTTGGCGATCAGCGCGTGCCGGTGCGGGTCGCAGTGGCGGCCGATCTTGCCCGCGTGTCGGCGGCGACGGCTGCCTTCGCGCGTGACTTGATCATTGCACTTGTCCTCCTGGGCCTGGTGCTGGCGATTGCCACCGCGGTTCAGGTCGCTCTCGGGCTGCGACCGCTTGATGCGCTGCGGCGCGCTGTCATCGACATCAGGGCAAGCCGCAGCCGTCAGCTGCCTGCGGCGGCTCCGGCGGAAGTCCAGCCGCTGGTCGAGGAGATCAACGCTCTGCTCGATGAGCAGGAGCGTGAGATCGAGCGCTCGCGCAGCCGGGCGGCGGATCTTGCGCACGGCCTCAAGACGCCTTTGGCGGCGCTCGCGGCTGACGTTCGTCGTCTCAAGGAGCAGGGCGAGGGGGCGATCGCCCGCGACATCGAAAGCCTGGGCGAGGCCATGAGCCGCCATGTCGACCGGGAGCTGGCGCGCGCGCGTGCGCGCGGCGCGGTGCGGCAGCGCGCGGGCCTGTCGACGGCGCTGGCGCCGCTTGTCCATTCGCTCATCGCAACGCTGGCGCGGACGCCATCCGGCGCTCGCGTCGTGTTTGAGCCGCACATTGCCGACGATCTCGTCATGCCGTTCGATCGGGCCGACCTTGCAGAGGTGCTCGGAAACCTTCTTGAAAATGCAGCGCGCCACGCGAAATCGCGCGTCTGCATCGCGGCGAGCGCTGGGCCTGCCGGTCGCACGGTCACGATCGAGGACGATGGGCGGGGGATTGCGCCGGCTGCGCGATCGCGGGTGGTCGAGCGCGGTGTCCGTCTTGACGAACGGGACGAGGGCGCGGGGCTGGGGCTCGCCATCGCGCAGGATGTGCTTGACGCCTATGGCTGGCGGCTCGATCTGGCGTCGTCGGCGCGGCTCGGCGGTCTGCGTGTAACGCTGTCGCCGGCCGTCTCTCGCTCGGCAAACCTCGAAGCGGCCTGACCGCGCAAGCTGACAATTGGCTGACAAGCCCTGTCAGGCGCCTGAAGCGGGCAGCTTGCTACACATCCCTCAGGACGGCACGAGCCGTTCCCAAAGATGGGAGAACCAACATGCGCAAGTTCGTTATTCTCGCCACCCTCGCCACTCTCGGTGCCACGATCGTCTCGGCCGCTGCCGCCAATGCGGAGCGCGCTTGCCGGCAGAGCCGCGAGACGAAAGCGATCGCGGCTGACGACATGAAAGCGCGGATCGACAAGCTCGGCTATGACGTTCGCCGCCTCAAGAGCGACGACGGTTGCTTCCGGACCACCATTGTCGACCGCAACAGCGGCGGCGCCGTGCGGGCGCTCTTCAACGCCGCAACTGGTGAGCTCGTGCGCGCGAGCCTGGCGTCGCGGGAATGAACCGCGAGTATGTGACTGAGACTGATGGAGCGACAGCGTTTCCGACTTGGCGCCGCCGGCCCAGACAGGCCGGTGGCGCCGACGCGCGTCGGGATCAGTCGCGCTCTGGCGGATGTGCCTCTGACGTCTATTCGTCCACGTTGCGCACTTCGGTGTTCATAGGCACGTCCTTGCGCCGGCGCTGGGCGAGCCGCATGCCGGTCTCGAAGTAATCGCCGCGGGTCGCGCGCTCGGCCGCCTGCTCCATCTCCTCCGACCATTCGCCGAGCGAGTAGCCGAACCAGGGCGATTCCGGCTTGAGCTTGGGCAGCCCGAGCTCCTCCCAGATTACCTTGGCGCGCTCCATGAACTCGCGCTTGGGCAGCGAGATCGGGGGGAAGTTTTCCTTCAAGGTGGCGTCGATCAGCACCGATGCATCCTGTCCGCCGTTGCGCTTGCTGCGGGGCCCATGGCCCTGGTCGCGATGCGGCAGGATGTGGAAGTCGAGGCTCGGATTGGCGCGATAGGACATCGCCCACAGGATCGCATCGGCATTCTCCGGATCGATGTCGTCGTTGACCGCGATCACGTATTTGCCGGCCGCGCGATGCAGGATGGCGGCGCCATAAAGCGCGCGCCAGACCTCCGTCGCCGGCATGTCGCGTTCCAGGACCAGGAGCAGCACCTTGCGCATATTGGTCAACGGCTCGTGCATCGACACCCGCTTGACGCCTTTGATGCCGAGCGTGTTCTGCAGGAAGTTAAGGAACAGAGGCTCCATGCCGACGCGCTTGATCAGGCTCGATTCGCTTGGCGTCACCTGCGAGATGATCGACGTCAGCACTGCGTCGCGCCGGCGCGTGATGCAGGTCACGTCCATGTAGGCGTTGAATTCCTGCAGGTTGACGTGGCCGTGCGACTCCCCGAACGGGGCCTCGGGCTCGAGGTATTCGGTGTCGATGAAGCCCTCGATGACGATCTCGGCCTCCGCCGGCACCAAGAGGTCGACGGTCTTGGCCTTCACCACGTTGAGCGGGGCGCCGACCAGCGCGCCTGCAACGTGCAGCTCGTCGAGCCGCTCCGGAATCTTCTGCACCGACGCGAAGGTGACGCAGGGCGGGGCGCCCAGCACGACCGCGGTCGGCAGCTTCTTGAAGCCGCGTGAGCGCAGCTTTTCCCAGTGGTTGTAGATGCCGGGCCGCAGCTCGAGCGAGGGGTTCATGCCGAGCCGGCGGGGCGCCTTCACGTGGCCCCGGTAGTTGCCCATGTTCTGGACGCCGGTGTCCGGGTCCTTGGTGATGTATTGCGAGAGCGTCGCGTAGGGGGCGACGTCCCAGCCGGGCGTCGAGATCGGCAGCGGAATGCCGTCAAGCCCGTTGCCGGGCTGATCGAGCGCCGCGCCTTCGATGACGATCTCGTGGCAGGGCGCGTCCTCGACGATGCGCGGCGGGATCGGATGTTGGATCGCACGTATCCAGCGCTCGTCCATCTCCTCGAACGCGCAGCCGAGCCCGATACGATAGATCTCGCGGTTGGACGCCAGCCCGCCGACCAGGACCGGGATGTCGTACTTGCGGCCCTTGCTGTCGACCACGTTGGTGAACAGGAACGCCTTGCGGTCCTTCTCCGCGATGCCGCCGCGGAACTGCCAGCGCACCAGGGGGTGCATCTCGGTGTCTTTGTTGATCTCCCGGTCGACCCTGATCAGGAGCCCGGCTTTGTCGAGCGTGCGGATGTGATCGTGCAGGTCGGGATAGGAGCGCTCGAGGGCGGGCGGTGTTGTCTTCTTGTCGTCGGTGACTGCGTCCATGTCCGCCCTCAATATCGAGCGGCCGGTTCTGCTGCGGCCGCTCAGGTAAGAAAAAACGCCGGGCCCTGGGAAGAGCCCGGCGCCTGGTCCGTTGTCGTGGTCAGCCGACGACGAGCGCGGCGTGCTGGCTCTGGCCTTCGCTCATGCCGCGCGCCTTCATCCAGTCATAGGCGCGGCTGAACGTCGTCACGTCGTAATAGTCGACATGCTTGTAGTGCACGAATGCGCGCAGCAGCTCGTTCGGCTTGAGGGCGCCCTTGGCGTGCGCGGTGACGTGGTGGGCGTACTTGTAGAAGTCGGCGTTGATCATATCGACCGCCTCGTTCTCGGCGTCGTAGTAGGCCTTGCGCTGCTCCGCCGTCAGATCCGGCGCGATGACCTCGCCGCCGCGATAGAACGAGGCTGCGATGATGTGGGCGCCTTCCTTGAGGCCGAGGCTGATGAACGGCTCCATCACCGCGATCGCCCGCGCGCTGCCGCTCTTGAGCGCCGCATAACGCGCCTGCGGCAAGCCGCCGTTCTCGATCTTGACGTGGTCGATGCCGACCGCGCTTTCGAGCATTTGGATCACGGTGTAGTGCGAGCCGGTGAGCTCCTGCACCATCACGGGCACGTCCGCCATGTCGCGCGGCACCTGCAGCTTGTCGTCGTAGGTGAGGATCGCCTGCGCGGCCACCGCCGCCCGCAGCGCCGCGATGTTGCCGCCGCGCTTGCCGCGCTCGAGCCGGTCGATGCTCGCCCACTCGCAGACGTTGTAGCTGTCGGCCTTGCCGCAATCGAACTGGCTCTCCTTGAGGCGCGCCATGAAGGCGGTCTGCGCGTCGTCCCGCTCGCGGTCCGCATAGGTGGCCGAGAAACTCACGTCGAGCCCGGCCTTGGCGAACAGGCCTTCCTCGATGCCCACGATCACGGGCAGGTCGAAAACCGGGTTGTTGGGCGCGATCTTGACGGTTGCCTTCACTTGCGTCGCTGACATGGGTTCCTCGTCGGTTCTTGAAGTTACGCCTTGATTGGCCTTAAAGGGGTCTCATTCGGCCGCAATGGCCAATCCTCGCTGATGCGGCAAATCTAGACCCCAGGGGCGCCGTTGCAAAGTGGCATCTTGTCATGCCGCGCAAGGAAAGCTTCGCAGGGCCGCTGGAATTGGAGCGCGACCTAGCCCCTTTCGCCCTTTCCCTAATGAGAGGCGGGTGTGGTGCCGAGCCATCCGGCCTCACGGGCGCCGTCGATCATCCACTGCTTGCGCATCGGGCCCTTGAAATGAAAGAGCTTGGGCCGATGCGCGGGATCGTGGATCATGTCGGGCAGGCAGGCGTAAAGCGATTCCCTGAGCCGGCCGACCGAGCGGCCGCCGGCCGCGATGACGTTGCGCATCGCCTCCTGATCACCGAACCACCGATGGAATTTGGCCGGCAGGCCATTGAGGTTGTCGAGGCAAGCAGACCAGAACTCGGCATTCCGGGCGATGACCGCGCAAGCCAGATACGGATAGACCTCATCCAGTGTGCGGCCCGCATATTCACGCAGGTCGAGATCCATGGCGGCAGGGTCCAGCAGCATGTCCTTGTTGTATTCCCGCACGCAGACGGCGACGTCATGGTCGCTCAGCGCGCTGGCGGCATCGATGTGATCGGCGCAAACCATGTCGGTGTCGAGAAAGAGCGTCGGCTCATTGAAGGAGAGCCCGGCAAAGCAACGCAGCCGGAACGTCATGAGACGGCTGGTGTCACCATCGATCCGGACGACGTCATCGACGCCGGCAACGTCCGGGCTCCCACGATCGGTGCATTGTATGATGCGCGCCTCGGGATTCTGGTCGCGAATCGAACGGACCAGGATTTTCGGTAGCGTTGTGTCCTGCCCGACGTGAAGAAACGCCACTCGCAGCATTGCCCGCCCTTCCTGCTCAATGGTCAACGAATGCGCTCGCAAAGCAATTTTTGATGTTTTTCGGAATCAAGGATGGCGCGGGTCTTGAACTTCCGCTTCAGCGCATCCCACCCGGGATCCGGGACACTTTTGCGCTTGTCGAAGATCAGCAATCCGTTCACCGGCAGGGCTCGTTCAATATAGGGGACATATTCGGAGACCGGATAGTGGAAGCCCATCGAAATGTTCGAGAGGATGACGTCGACGGGCTCATGATTGAGCGGCTCAAGCCGCGGGTTGCAGAAGCTGATGTCGCGTTTGGCAAGGCCGTTTCGCTCGAGGAACGCCCGTGCGGTGGTGTTGTTGGAGTAGCCTGATCCTTTGGGGTTATAGCCGTGCTGATGCTCATCGGATCGTTCGATGTCGATGAGGTAGAGCCGGCAGCGCTGCCGGCGATAGAGCAGCAGCTCGAAAATGCAAAGCCCGGGCCCGATGCTCGTGAGCGAATCGATTGCAGAGAGATCAACGTGTTGGGCAAGCAAGGCCACGTCGCGCTCGACTTCATCGATGACGGCCCCAATGAACGCCTCGCTGACGGCGGCACGTGACAGAAACGCCATGAGCGCGCTCTTATTCCCATTTGCGAACCAGTCGACCAGCGCATTTCCTCCGCCCAATGCGATCAGCGCGCCCGTTCGCTGGAGCGCCAGGTCGGCGAGATCCGCAGCGGAAAAAGTGAGGTCGATGCTCTCCATGGGGCCTCAAGCCTCGGGGACTGGCAGCTATACAGCCATTCTGCCGGCTCGATTCGAGAGGATATTGTGAGCGAGCCGCGAATGCAGCCGCACGCCCACTGAGCGAAGCGCTCTGTGGGAGGTCCACCGGGCAGGGACCGCGGAATGCCCGTGGGCCGTCGAGCGACGTTGCGGCATCGCCCGGTGTGAGCGGGTGTGGCGGCACTGCCGCCACACGGTCCGCCGCCGATCGTTCACCCGTCCGACAGCGCGTTCGCCTCGAGCCCGCTGACCTGCACGTCGTAGCCGAAGGGATCGTCCATGTGCAGGCTGTGGCGGCCGGCTTCGCGCACGTTCTTGACGCCCATGGCGGTGAGCGCCGCCTTGGCGCGGTCGCGGTTGAAGTCGGCGACCGTGTAGCCGATGTGATCGATCACCGCCTGCGGCGTCGGCCGCGGCCGGTCGCCGCCGCGGGGCGGCGGCGCGTTCGGATTGGGCGTGCGGATGATCAGGTGGCTGAGCGGCACGTCCTTGGCAGTGACGCCGTAGGGCTGCTCGCCCTTCTTGCCGAACGGCAGCGCGACGTCGCGGGCGGTCGGGCCGATCTGCTCGAGGTTGAACACTTTCGAGTACCAGTCGGCGGCCTCCTTGAAGTTCGGGCAGGTGTAGGAGACGTGGTTGATGAGCTGCGCCTTAAGCGGCGTGTCGACCTGCGCGGCCGCGGTGCCGGCATAGGCCGAGGTGGCGGCAAAGGTCAGCGCCTCGATCAGCCGCCGGCGGCTGATCCTGCCGGTCTCGAACTGGTTGAGCTTGTGAGCGACGAACCCTTCCATGATGGCCTCCCTTACTGTCCGCGCCGGAATGCGTCTTCTTCGACGATGTTGGCGAACTGGACGTCGTAGTTGAACGGGTCGAGGACGTGCAGGCTGCCGTCGCGGCCGCCCGAAATCTCCTGGCCCTTCGCCTTCATGGCGCCGCGCACGCTCGCTTCGTTCCAGTTGGAGAGCGTGAAGCAGATGTGATCGATCACGGCGCGCGCCGCCGGCCGATCGCTCGGCGTGGCGTTGCGGACGACAATGAAGGAGCCGCCCTTGCCGGGCGCGGGCCCGAACATCAGGTTGGCCCGCTTGCCGGTGTCCTTGCCGGGCGCGCTCTCGAGCCCGAACACCGAGGTGTAGAAGTCGCGCGCCTTGGTGTAGTCCGGGCACGAATAGGACAGATGATTGATGCCGAGGACCTTGAAGCCGGTGCCCGGCTGGGCTTGGGCGGCGTCGCCCGCGGCGTAGACGGCGGCGGCGAGCGCGACGGTCTGGCAGAACTCGCGGCGGTCGATGGCGCCGCCTTCGAATTGTTTGACGAGATCGGCGATGAATCGTTCCATTGGATCCTCCCTCGATCGGGCCTTGCTGTGGCACGATCGGGGCGAGGTTAGCACATGGGCGTTCGGCGTGTGGGTGCTAACGCTGCCGCCGTCGCGCGTTGCGCTCCGCCCATTCCTTTGCGACCCGTTCCAGGTCACGATAGGTGGCCGGGGTGCCTTCGCCCGGCCGCTGGCGGACATATTGGATCAGGGGCTCGGCCATCTGATAGCTCCAGGGCAGTACGTCGCCCCAGTAGGCGTAGGACACCCGCTCGCTGAACACGCGCTCGTTGATCCCGACCGAGATCAGCTCGCACACGTTCAGGAACGCGCGCACCCTGGCATGCTCCTCCGTGGCGACGAAGCTCTCCATCGAGGCCACGGCCGCAATGCCGGGCGCGATGCGCCGGAAGTCGCTGTAGAGCTCGATCCCGGTCGCATCCATCTGGGTCTTCAGAAAGAAGTCGATGGCGGCGCGCCTGCGCGCGATGCTGCGCTGGTTGAGAATGGAGATCCCCGCAATGATCGCCGCCAGAAGCGCTATCATTGCGGTGATCATCGGTGCCAATTCGGCTGCCGCACTTATCATGATTGCTGCCTCTCCTGCCGCTGCCAGTGCCTATTGAGAGCGTACATTAACGTGCCGACAAGGTCGCGCGCCACGTCCCGTGCCGCCCTGAATGACGCCAACCGGCGCGGACAAGTGATGGGCTGCGGCACCGGACGGGCAATTCCGAAAATGCCGGTGGTCTTATGGGATCGACCGCGTCATTATTTGAGACTGAGTTTTCGCTGGGAGCGTGGAGCATTCCGATGTCGACATTGGCAAGAGGCCTCGATCGCGATCCATCCAGGACGCTGAAGCGTCCGGCTTTCGGCGCGAGCGTCGCGGCGGGCATCTGGCGCCCGACCCTGCAAGCAACGGCGGTGGTGGTCCTGCTCGCGGTGTCCGGTGTGCAGGCGCAGGCCCAGTTCCGCGACGTTCTGGTATTCGGCGCCGCGAGCCTCAAGAACGCGCTCGACGAGGCCAATAGTCTCTTCCTGTTCGAGAACGGCAGTGGGGTCGTGGTGTCCTATGGAGCGAGCTCGGCGCTGGCCAAGCAGATCGAGAACGGAGCGCCGGCCGATGTCTTCATCTCGGCCGACCTCGACTGGATGGACTATGTGGCCGAGCGCAAGCTGATCAAGCCGGACACGCGCGCGAAGTTTCTCGGCAACAAGCTGGTCCTGATCGCGGCCGCCGACAGCAAGGTGGCGCTGACCATCGGGCCAAACTTCCCGCTCGCGCAGGCCCTCGGCAACGGCCGGCTGGCAATCGCCGACCCGGCCGCCGTTCCGGCCGGCAAGTATGGCAAGGCCGCGCTCGAGAAGCTTGGCGTGTGGGCCTCGGTCGCCGGCAAGATTGCGCCGGCGCAAGACGTGCGCGCGACGCTGCTCTTGGTCTCGCGTGGCGAAGCCCCGCTCGGCATCGTTTATCAGACCGACGCCGCCGCCGATAAAAACGTCAAGGTTATTGGCGCTTTTCCCGAATCGAGCCATCCGCCGATCGTCTATCCGATGGCGATCCTGGCCGGCTCCACCAACATCGTGGCGCCGGTATATCTGCAGTATTTGCTCTCGCCGAAGGCGGAGCCGTTCTTTGAGAAGAGAGGTTTCACGGTGTTCTGACGCAGCCGCGCACGATCAGAATACCGCCCGTAGCCGATAGCGTTTCGGCCTGTCGTCGCGAACTATCTCTTTGTCATCGCAAGCAAAGTCGAGCGCGTTCGATTAAGCGACGCGCCCCATCGTGCGCATTCATGCACGGTCAAAGACCAGGCTCACCTCGGAAGAAGGCGATCGTGCAAGCGCCTGTCGGCCTTGCATGTGGACAACAAGAGACGCCGCGGTCGTGCGATCACGGCAACAGGCATCGCTCTTGCAGATCTGCTGCGGCGCCATTGCACGCCAGGCCGCACGTCATGGCGGAGTGATGCATAGGGTAAGCGAGTGACGCGATGTCGACGTAGAGCCGCGCAGCATTCCACAAGAGTCAGACAAAGAGTGACGCACGAACGATTTGTTTCTGTTGCGGCGTTGGGAATACGAGACTGGAGTGCGCTGCAACACAACGGGAGAGTCACGAGAGAGAGAGACAGCCGTACTGCGCTGCGCGAATGTGATTTTTGATGGCCGGTAATCGCGCGTTATAACTTCATATTTTCTTAAAGACGCGCGATCTTAAGTTGCAAAGGAATATGTGTCGGCGTACGGTGCGACACTTCGTCATACGACTCTTTGTCAAGCGACTAGAAAATTCTTTCGCGTGCGGGAGGCGACGAATGATTCAAACGCGAACACTGGCGTCTATTGGCATCGCGCTTGCGGTGGCAGCGCTGCTGCCGGCGGCAGCACTTCAAGCTCAAAACTCCACCTCATCTGCTGCAAACGACTATCACACGACCTTGCAGCTCTACTGCGTCGGCTGCCATAGCGGTCCGACGCCATTTGCAGGACTGAACCTGGAACCGCTGGACTTCGCCAATCTGGAGGCGAACGGCGAGATCTGGGAAAAGCTGATCCGCAAGCTGCGCGCTCGACAGATGCCGCCAGCCGGCATGCCGCGGCCTGACGATGCGACTCTCGAGTCGCTCGTCAAGTACGTCGAGAGCGGGCGCGATCGCTTGGCGGTGGTCAAGCCCAATCCCGGCCGCACCACGCTGCATCGGCTCAATCGCACGGAGTATGGTAACGCCATTCGCGATTTGCTGGCGCTGGAGATCGACGTTGCCGACCTCTTGCCGGCCGACGACATCGGCTACGGCTTCGACAATATCGGTGACGTGCTGTCGGTCTCGCCGTTCCTGCTGGAACGCTATCTGGCGACGGCAAGCAAGGTCAGCCGGGCGGCGGTGGGCGACACCACGATGCCCGTGTCCTACCAGACCTACACCGTTCCGCACGGGCTCAAGCAGCTCGATCGGATGAGCGAAACAACGCCGGTTGGCTCGCGCGGCGGCACCGCCATTCGCCATCGTTTCCCGGTGGACGGGGAATATGAGATTTCGGTGGCTCTGCAGCGGGGCAGGAACGAAGACATCCTGGGCATGAACAGGGAGCGCAAGCTCGATCTGCGGCTTGATGATCAAAGGCTGTCCCTGTTCACCATCGCGGCCAATCGGAATGCCAGGCTTGGCGGCGGCACCGCTCCTGACGCGCATTTAAAGGTCCGCCTGCCGGTGAAGGCCGGGACGCACGAGCTGGCCGCGACCTTCCTGAAAGACACCGTGATCACGGAAGGCATTATTGATCGAGTCCGCGAAGACCAGGTGAGAACTTACTTCGAAGGCGTGGGTACGATCACGATTGCGGGCCCGTACAAGGTGCAGGGGCCGGGTACAACAGCCAGCCGAGAGAAGATTTTCATCTGCCGTCCGGCCGCGCGGGCCGATGAGCAGGCTTGTGCGCAGAAAGTCCTGACCAACCTCGCGCACCGCGCCTATCGGCGGCCGGTGACCGAGGACGACACGTCGCAACTGCTGTCGCTCTATGGGCAAGGCGCCCAAAGCGGCGGCTTCGAATCAGGCGTGCGATTGGCGCTGCAGAAGATCCTGGTGTCGCCCGATTTCATCTTCCGGGCGGAGTACGATCCGCCGGGAGCGGCTCCCGGGAGCGTCAACCGGATCAACGACCTCGAGCTCGCCTCTCGTCTCTCGTTCTTCCTGTGGAGCAGCATCCCTGATGACGAGCTGCTCTCGGTGGCGGAGAGTGGGCGGCTTAGGGACAAGTCCGTGCTGGCGGGCCAAGTCAAGCGCATGTTGGCCGACTCGCGCTCAAGCGAGCTGGTGAAGAACTTCATCGGCCAGTATCTGTACTTGCGCAATATCGAAAGGATATTGCCGGACTCGGGGTCGTTTCCGAATTTCGACGAGAACCTGCGTCAGGCGCTCGCGAAGGAAACGGAGCTCGTCGTCGAGAGCACGTTGCGCGAAGATCGCAGCGTCGCCGATCTCCTGAAGACAGACTACACCTTCCTCAATCAGCGCTTGGCCGAGCACTACGGGATCAAGGGCATCTACGGCAACGAGTTCCGCCGAGTTGCGCTGACCGACCCGCGGCGGCACGGCCTGTTGGGGCAGGCGAGCATCTTGACGGTGACGTCGTATCCCAACCGGACGGCGCCGACAATCCGCGGCAAGTGGGTGCTGTTGCAGATCCTGGGCACGCCGCCGCCGCCGCCGCCGCCGAACGTGCCATCGCTGAAGGACGATGCGACCACGAAGAATCTGACCATGCGGGAGCGCATGGAGCTGCACAGGTCGAATCCGACCTGCGCCGCCTGCCACCGGCTGATGGACCCGCTCGGCTTTGCGCTGGAGAACTTCGACGGTCTCGGCCAATGGCGCGACTCGATTGGAACCGGGGGGGCGATTGATGCCTCCGGAGTGCTGCCCGACGGCACCAAGTTCGAGGGACCGGCGGGATTGCGTGATGTCCTGGTGAGCAAACAGGACATGTTCGTGGAAACGTTCACCGAGCAGCTGCTGACCTACGCGCTGGGCCGTGGTGTGGAAGAGTATGACCGCCCTGTTCTTCGCACGATCCTGCGTGACGCTGCATCGGAAAACCACCGGTGGTCATCCATCATTCTCGGCATCATCAATAGCGCACCGTTCCAAATGAGGAGGGTAAGCGATGGTAATCACTAGGAAATACATCCCCCGCCGGGCCTTCCTGCGCGGGGCGGGTGCGGCGCTGGCCCTGCCCGTGCTGGACGCCATGACTCCGGCCCTTGCGGCTGAAACGAAGCGGCCGATCCGGCTCGGGTTCATCCAGGTCCCGAATGGGATCATGAACCTCAAGAACGAGTGGGCGCCCAAGGCCGAGGGGCCGCTTGAGATGACTCGAATTCTCGAGCCGCTCGAGAGCTTCCGCGACCGGATGGTGCTGATGTCGGGGCTCGATTCCCAACAAGCCGCGGGCCTCAATTTCGAGGTGGGCGGCGATCATCCGCGCGCTTGCACCGCTTGGCTCACCGGAACGCACGCGAAGATGACCTCCGGCGCCGACCTCCGGGCCGGCATCTCGGTCGACCAGATCGCGGCGCGGGAATTCGGCAAGTACACTCAGCTGGCCTCGCTTGAGATCGGGCTTGAGTCGCCGGAAGTCGTGGGCGCCTGCGAGTCCGCTTATGGCTGCGCTTATTATAATACGATCTCGTGGCGCAACGAGACGTCGCCGCTGCCGATGGAGAACCGCCCACGCGCGGTCTTCGAGCGTCTCTTCGGCGACGCTGGCACGACCAGTCCGGAGGTGCGCATGGCGCTCCGGCAGGAGGATCGCAGCATTCTCGATGCCATCCTGACGGACGTCAGGCGTCTGCGTGGCAAGCTTGGCGGAGCCGACCGCGGCAAGATCGATCAGTATCTTGAGGCGGTTCGCGATGTCGAGCGCCGCATGCAGCTGGCGGAGAAGCAGGGCGACCGCCAGGTACCGCAGATCGAAGGTCCCGCCGGCGCGCCGGAAGTGTTCTCGGAATACTTCAAGCTGATGACCGATCTCATGGTGCTCGCCTGGCAGACCGACATGACGCGAGTCATCACGTTCATGATCGGCCACGAGATGAGCGGCCGCGCCTATCCGGAGGTTGGATTTGGCGATGCCCATCACCCCTGCACGCATCACCAGGGCGATCCCGAGAAGATCGAGAAGACCGTCAAGATCAACACGTTCCATACCAAGATGCTGTCTTACTATCTCGACAAGCTGCGCTCCACGTCCGATGGCGATGGCTCGCTGCTCGATCACTCGTTGATCCTCTACGGTGCTGCCCTGAGCGACGCCAACCTGCACCTCTACACCGATCTGCCGCTGCTGCTGGTAGGCGGCGGTGTTGGCGGGATCAAGGGCGGCCAGCATGTGCGCTATCCGAAGCGCACGCCGCTGACCAATCTGCTGCTCACCATGCTGGACAAGGCCAATGTCCAGGGCGTGGAGAGCCTGGGCGACAGCACGAAGCGGCTCGATCTGCCGAGCGCGTAACGCCAAACGACAAGAAGGTCCCCGCACGGCGGGGACCTTCGGCCTCAGGTCGCTTGCGCGTGGCGCCCGAGCGACCTGTCTCTGAGCGATCCGTTCTCTGAACGATCGATATCTGAATGGCCCGCGGAGGCGGGCATGGCCCTCGAACGCCGGGAAACGTCTGGAAACATCAAGATCTGCGCGCGGGTTAGCGCGGCGGTCAGGTCGGCCGTTATCAGGTCGACGGTCGAAACGATCAATACGCAAATCAACAATACGCGAATCAAACAAAACAATACGCGAATCAATATGCAGTCAGATCAACGCAATCAAACGGTCCAAGTGGGAGAACGCCGATGAAGAAGTGCGCGATGATACTGGCGGGACTGCTGGCCTCGACGATCTTTGCGGGTGCCGCGGTTGCCGCCGATGTGAGCAACGTGCCGCTGGTGACGGCCGCAAAAGCGGGCGACCGCGCGGCTGTGCGTTCGTTGTTGAACGGCATCCCGCAGAAGGTCATCGCCGGGCCGGAGGGCACGGCGGCGCTGGTCTGGGCGGCCTCCCGCAACGACCAGGAGATGGCCGATCTGCTCTTGCGCGCCGGCGCAGACGCCAAGGGCGCCAATGAATTTGGCGCAACGGCGCTGTATGCGGCTGCCGCGAACGCGGAGCTGCCGATGACGGAGAAGCTGCTGGCGGCCGGGGCCGATGCCAATGCCGGGCTGCTGTCGGGCGAAACGCCGCTCATGCAGGCGGCTCGCCGCGGCAGCGTCGACATCGTGCGTGCGCTGCTGGCGGCCAAGGCCAATCCGAACGCGGCGGAAAAGAACGGCGGCCAGAACGCCTTGATGTGGGCGCTGTCGCAGCGTCATGCCGCGACGGCGGAGGAGTTGCTGCGGGGCGGCGCCGACGTCCACGCCGGGTCGAAGAGCGGGTTCACGCCGCTGATGTTCGCCGCCCAGCAAGGTGACGTGGACAGCATCCGCATTCTGCTGCGCGCCGGCGCGAAGCCGAATGACGCCCAGGCCGGGGCGCCGACGCCTTTGATCATCGCCAGCGCCATGGGCCATGTGAAGGCGGTCGATCTGCTGCTCGACAATGGCGCCGATCCCAACGCGACCGATTGGCGAGGTTACAACGCCTTGCTTCTCGTCGTGCGGGATTCGCACTACGGAATCGACCTGGCCTCAAAAGACAAGATCGTCGCGATCACCAAATCGCTGCTTGCGCACGGTGCCAACCCGAACTTCCGTCTCAAGCAGCCGAAGGCAATCACCACCAACGAGGTGTCGCTGGACGGCGCCACCGCGCTGTTGCTGGCGGCGGAAGTGAACAACACCGAGGCGGTCAAGGTGTTGCTGGACGCCGGCGCGGATCCGCGCATCACCACCGAGCAGGGCATGACCCCGCTGATCATGGCGGCCGGTGGCGGCACGGACATCCAGCGGGCAAGATCGCCCGAGGAGCGCGCTATGGCGATCGACACCGCCAAGCTGCTCGTGGAGCGGGGAGTCGACATCCATGCCGTCGGACAGTACGGCTGGACCGCGCTGCATGCGGCGTCCTACCAGGGCTTGACTGACGTCATTCAATTCCTGGTCAGCAAGGGCGCCAACGTCAACGACATGGACGCTTTCGGGCAGACGCCCCTGAGCATCGCGCTCGCCGTGCTGGTGCAGGATATCGGGGCCCGCCGCCTGCAGATCCCGCGCCGATACCGGCGTGACGTGGCCGAGCTTCTGCTCAAGCTGGGTGCCACGCCGCTCGACAAGTCCGGCGTCGTGGTCGTCCTCCAGCGCACCGGGGATCTGGAGCTTGGGCGGGAAGCCACTCAGGAATAGCTTCTGACGAGCACCGCCACGGTGCTCGCCAGCTTTGACGTTCCGCGCGGGCCCCGGCGTCCTTGAAGGACGATGAGGTCCGCGCAACTACGTTAGTGGGAGAGGTTGCGGCGCTGTCGCCTTGACCGATCCCAAGCGAGCCGGCACGGGCACGACCGCCGCCAGAATACGGTCGACCGAGCACGGATGGAATCTACAAACTGAGAGGTCACAGGGAGTGTTGCGTCATGATGAAGGTGAGGTGGTTCGCAATTGCGGGAGCGTCGGTGCTGGGCTTCGCTCCTGTCTGGTTCACAAGCGCGCAGGCCCCGGCCCAGCAACCTTCAGCCCAGGAGCCGTCCCTCGCGCTCTACTGTCGCGGCCCGCTGAGCACGTTCAGGACAGAGGGCGGGAAGGTCATCAAGACGCCCTTCAAGTGGGCGAAAGCGGCAGCCACTAAGGAAAATCCAGGCGCTGGCGAATGTGCGTGGGCCGATCTCCCGATCGAGAAGCCGGGCGGCGACAGCGTGATCCTGGGCAACCTTGGGCCGTTCGACAATATTCCCGTGGGGACGATCGGAAAGGTTTGCGTCACCAAGGCCGCTGGCCAGAGCAACGATCTCATCGTCCGTCAGATCGTTCGCCAGCTTGGCCATGAGACGTCGCCGTTTCACCGACCGCCGTTCTCCGCCGACGGCTGCCCGAGCTGACGATCCTGGCTGGCATTCATGTGGCGGCGATCGCCATGGATGGGTCGGAGCCATGCGCCAAGCCATACGCCATATGTGAAGGCATGCATTGGTGCAGGCATCCATTGGTGCAGGCATGATGGCACGACCTGACCGGCAACCTTGGGCATGGCAACCTTGGGCATGGCAACCTTGGGCATGAATGCGAATGCGCAATCGTCTTGCTGAGCGCCGCGTCGATACGCCGTCCATGCACATTGAATTGCTGGCTCGCATCTGCATCGCCGTCATGATCGCGGTCTCGGCGCTCGTGGCCGCTTCGCCTGCCATTGCCGAAAAGGGCAAGCTGCGCGAGCGGCTCACGCCCGAGGTGATGGCGGTGGTCTTTCCCGGCGGCGCGGAGCGGCTCGGTCCGGAGGAGGGCACCCCGGGCGCGATCGCGGTCTACCAGGGCGACAAGGTGGCCGCCTTTGTGTTTTCGACCCTCGATATCGTGGCGGCGACCGGCTATTCGACAACGCCGTTCGACGTGATCGCGGGCGTCGATCTCGACGGCCGCATCACCGGCGCCAAGGTGGTGTTCCACAACGAGAACTATATTGTTCACGACAAGGTGCGCCAGCGCCTGCTCGACACCTTTCTGGCGCGCGAAGCCGGCCGGCCGCTGCGCGGCGTGCCCGCCAACGCGCTGGCGCCGGACTTCGTCGCCGGTGCGACCATCAGTGCGCGCGCCATGCGCGCCGCGGTCCTCGCGACCGCGGCATTGGTGCTGCGCGGGCGCGTCGCGCGCGCCGCGGTGACGGTGCCGACCCTCGATGTCGAGAGCTACAGCGCAAAGTCGTTCGACGAGTTGCTCGCCGAGGGCGCCGTGGTGCGACGGCGGGTGACCTCGGGCGAGGTTGCGGCGGCGCTGGCCGAGGCGGGTGGGTCCAATCCCAGGCTCGAAGTGCCGCTGCGCAGGAGCGACGATCTCTATATCGAATTCACGACGGGGCTGTTCACGCCACCTGCCATCGGCGGCAACCTGATCGGCCTGCCAAAATTCGAGGATTACAAGCGCGAGATGCCTGGCGGCAGCCAGGCCATCTTCATCGCCTCCAACGGCCCTTACGATCTTCTCGGCACCAAATATTTCCGGGCGTCCGAGGGCCACCGCTTCGATCGGCTGCGGCTCGTTCAGGACGGCCGAACGTTTGGCTTCGTGCAAGACGACTATACTTATGCGGCGGGCTTCCGCGGCCAGCAGAATGCAGGGGTGTTCGCGCTCGCTGCCGACAAGGGCTTCGACCCCGTGAAGCCGTGGCGGCTGGAGCTCCTGGTCCATGGCGGGGGCGCCGCGTCGGCGACGGTCGCGTTCGGGCTCGACTACACGGTTCCGAGCGCGCTTGTCCTCATGCCGGCGGAGCCGGAGCCAGCGGCGGTCGCCCCCTGGGTCGAGGCCTGGAGCGATGCCCGGGTCAACGTTGCAATTCTGACCGTGCTCCTCACGGTGCTCACCTTGATCTTCGTATTCCAGGCGACGCTGGCGCGTCATCGCCTGGCCCATCGGCTGGTGCGCAACGGCTTCCTGGTGATTGTCCTGGTCTGGCTCGGCTGGACCGCCGGTGTGCAGCTCTCGATTGTCCATGTCATGAACTATGCCATGGCGCCGTTCAAACACTTCGATCTCGGCTTCTACCTGGCCGAGCCGCTGATGATCATCATCGCGCTCTACACCCTGGTATCGCTGGTGCTGATCGGGCGTGGCGTGTTCTGCGGCTGGCTGTGCCCGTTCGGCGCGTTGCAGGAGTTGCTCGGCCAGGTGTCGCGTGCGCTTCGCGTGCCGCAATGGAACCCGTCGCACGCGCTCGAGCAGCGCCTGTGGATGGGCAAGTATATCGCCGCGGCCGCCGTCCTGGTGCTGGTGATGACGGAGATCGACCCGACCGGCGCCACCATCGAGATCGAGCCGTTCAAGACCGCGATCACCTCGAAGTTCACGCGCGCCTGGCCTTATCTCCTTTATGCCGGCGCGCTGCTGGCGATCGGGCTGTTCTCCGAGCGCGCCTATTGCCGCTTCCTGTGCCCGCTCGGCGGCGTGCTCGCTGCGCTCGACCGGCTGCACCTCGTCAATCTGCTCAAGCGCCGTCCCGAATGCGGCAGTCCCTGCCACCTGTGCGAACGCTCATGTCCGGTCCGGGCGATCGAGCCATCGGGCAAGATCAACTCCGCTGAGTGCTTCCAGTGTCTTGATTGCCAGGTCGAATACTATGATGACAAGCGCTGCCCGCCGCTGGCGCAGGCCTTGAAGGCACGCCGCGAGGTCAAGCCCGTGGCCGTGATGGTGGACCATGCCTGACGGCGAGCACGCGTATCCTGTCGGCGTGTCCGATCGCGTTCGTGCGGCGTCACCTCCGACGCGTCGCCGGGCCTTGCGCATCGTGGCGGCGGTGGCCGGCCTGCCGCTCGTGATCGCGGTGGTGCGCGCGAGCGCGCCGAAGGGCGAGCTGCATCGCTGGCAGGGCGACGTGCTCGGCGCCTGGTCGGAGTTGGTGTTGTGGCACACCGACGCGGAGTTCGCGCAGCGCACCATCCGCAAGGTGCGCCATGAGATCGCGCGCTACGAGCGCATCTTCAGCCTCTATCGTCCGGACAGCGAGATCGCGCGCCTCAATGCGGCCGGCCGGCTCGCGAGGCCGTCTCGCGAGCTGCGCGCGCTGGTCGAGGACAGCCAGCGTATCGGTGCATTGAGCGAGGGCGCCTTCGACATTTCGGTGCAGCCGTTGTGGCGGCTCTACGAGGCGCATTTCTGGTCGCAGAGCGACATCCAACAGGACATCGCGGCGCGCGCGCGCGAGGTTGCGGAGACGCTCGTTGATTTTCGCCGGATCCACAGCGGTGCGGCCTCGATCGGTTTCACGCGACCCGGCATGGCGATCACGCTCAACAGCGTGGCGCAGGGCACTATCACCGACGCCATCGCCGACCTGTTGCGCCACGAAGGCTTCGAGAGCGCGGTCGTCGATCTCGGCGAATTTCGCACGCTCGGCCGCCATCCGGATGGGCGTCCCTGGCGGCTTGGCATCCGCAACGGCGCGGGCGGCGCTGGCCGCATGATCGAGCTTGCCGACATGGCGCTCGCGGTGTCGGGCGGCTACGGCACGCCGTTCGAGCCGAGCGGGCGCTGTCACCATATCTTCGATCCGCACACCGGCGCGAGCGCCAACGGCCTCGTCGACGTGGCGGTCATCGGCCCGCGCGCGACGGCCGCGAACGCGCTGTCGACCGCGATCTGCGTGGCCGGCGAAGCGCGCGCGCCGATGTTGCTTGCGGCCTATCCGGGGATGCAGGCGATCCTGACGCGACTCGATGGCAGTGCGGTGACGGTCACGGCGGAGGCCACGGGTTGAAGCACGTATAGTTGGGAGAGTACGAATGCTTGAGCGGATCTTATATTCAGCTGAAGCGCCTCTTCGGTGGAGCGAACGCCTTTCCGCTGTACGCTTCACACGCGCATGCCGGATCAGCCTTTTCATGATGGGCAATTAGCGAAGGCGCTTCTTGGCAAATGCTCGGCCGGACGCGGTCTTCAGATAACGCTCGAATTCAACGGCCTTGTGTTCATCTGCAAACGCAACATAGGAGACCAAGCGCCAAGGCTTGAACTTCGCTGTGTGTGGTGACCGCCCAGCGTTGTGCGCCGAAAAACGTGATCGAAGGTCGTCCGTCAGTCCGACATAGGTCTCGTTCGGATGATCAATGCTTTGAAGTAGATAGACGTACTTCATCTGCTCAACGCCCGTCTTCGCCCTGCGGGCTTCGACGGGCAGACTTCGCCACTTCGCACGAGAGAACCGAAGGTGGCTTGCCAGCCGTAGCCGCGAAGCGGCGAAGGCTGGTGGGCGCTGTAGGGATTGAACCTACGACCTCTCCCGTGTGAAGGGAACGCTCTCCCGCTGAGCTAAGCGCCCGACCAGAGGCCAGGATTTAAGGCAGGACCGCCGCGAGCGCAAC
>Ga0209798_10000075_pt1 | contig 52158 bp, 56 predicted proteins | sample DOMMetBare3Fresh_FD_187475 | JGI IMG/M metagenome (GOLD analysis project Ga0209798, IMG submission 187475) | Wetland sediment microbial communities from St. Louis River estuary, USA, under dissolved organic matter induced mercury methylation -... | ecosystem: Environmental > Aquatic >...
AAGTAGCACGCGCACGCGGTCACCCTTCTGAAACTCATGATTGGGATCTACTCGAACTGCCAGGCCATTTGAATCGCGCATGAAGAGGGTGAGTCCCAGGCCCAGCCTCTGGGCCGACACCCGAGTTTCATTTACTGGAGTTGGAACCTTGTTGCCGGCGTTATTGGCGTTATTGGCGTTGTTTGCGCCACCCGGATCTTTAGCGGTCGGTTTTGTCGCCACCGGTTTAGGACGCCTTCTTGAGATCTTCACAGGTGCGTTGCCGGCCGGCTTTTCAACAGTCTTTGGTCGCGAAGTAATGAAAGAGCCACGCACGTCATCCTGCTCTTGACCCTGAGCACTTGCCAAAGGCACCAGCGACAGAATAGCGGCGAGTACGATCAGAAATCTCAGCGATATCTTCCTAAGTCTCATAAGCTTCAGTCTCCTCAAGCTGGCGGTGTCCGCCACGTTACTTATGCTCAATACGGATCTCGAAAATTAATGGGCTGCCGGGGAGAGCCTGGGCCGGAGCCTTCAACGTCACAAAGGGCGCGGCTGAATTTGAGCTATTGTACTCGGTCTCCGGAGTTTTGTATTTGGCCAGGAAGCTTGTCAACTCCTGTTGTTGGGTGACAGTCAACGCCTGTCCGGGCGGGACATCGTTGAGAAACTGGGGCGATTGGAGCCGAGTAGTGGAAAAAATCAGCGTATATCTCTCCGTGCCAGGGTTTTTGTCCAAGCCGAGCCAGCGTTCCTGACCATCGGGCAGGCTCCCTGAGGGAAAACTCAACTCGGCGCCTTGTTTGACTTCGTTGCTCGTCAATCCGGTTGCCTCGGCGTCGGCTTTTGCTGTCAGAAAAGCCGTTGGCCGGTTCTGATCGCCGGGTCCGATGATGTATAGAAACCCGCCTTCGACCGGCGAGAAGTGAAACTTGACCTGCTGACTGGACGCAATCGGGACTACCGGCACAACGCGCACAGGTTTCGCGTTTCTGTCGGGCGCGATCACTTCCAGCCAATACCGTGCTACTTCCTTGCTCGTGGGCGCCTCTGTTGCCGAAGTATTATCGTTACTGCTTCGGGTGCCTGTTGGACGGGATCTCAGGGAATTAACCAGCAGAAAGCCACCCACTCCCAGAACCAGCAGGATAACCATTATTACGCCGCCGATAACCAACAGCGCCGATCCGCCTCGCTTTTCAGTCCTGATTGTCGCCGGGACGTCCGCGCTTCGCTGCGCGGGCGCGGGAGCGACGCGTTCTGCCGGCTCGGCTGGCAGGCTGGGTGATGTAACAATGGAAGCGGGGCCGGCTGACTCAACCACTGTCGCTGCGGTTTCCAGGCTTGCTTCAGGCTCAGCTTCCGGTCTTCGAGCACTCGTCGTCTCAGGGGCAGAGACTTCACTCGTGATAATGGTTGGCGCATCGACATCAGACTTGGTATTGGAAGCCTGGTTGATTAGTTTGGTATCAGCAGCTGAATTGCTACTGCCCAGGTTCGCGAGGCGCGCTCGAGCATAAGATCCATTCCCGACACTACCCAGCGCGGATTTCAATTCCCTCGCGAAATCGCCTGCGGTGGCCGGGCGGTCGCTGCGATCCTTAGCCATGCCGCGCGCGATGGCCCGGCCAAATTCAAGCGAAACTCCCGGCACAACTTCGTTGAGCGGTCGGGGCATTACCGAAACGTGTTCCTTACGCAACTCAAGCAAGGTCTGGGCCCGATAGGGCCTGAGACCGGCAATCATCTCGTAGAACACCAGGGCGAGACTGTAAATGTCGGCGCGGCCATCAATTTCTGAGTTTCCATCGCGCGGCAACTCGCCCCACTGTTCCGGCGACATATAGTAGGGCGTGCCCAGCATCTGCCCAGCCATTGTCAAAGCCGTGTTCTTTCCGGTTTCCGCTCCGGCCACCTCGCTGAGTTTGGCGATGCCCAGGTCCAGCAGCTTGACGTTGAGTTCGCTGCCGGGAGTGGGTTTCCCGATCATGATGTTTTCGGGCTTCAAATCGCGATGGACCACACCCATCGCGTGAGCGGCGTTGAGCACGCTCAAGATGGGTTCCAGGACTGTGAGAGCTTCGCCCGGCGAGAAAGTGCCACGAACTTTGAGTTCTGCATCGAGAGTATGGCCCTCGACATACTCCATCACCATATAGATCATGCCGTCGCTGGCGGTCCGCAGGTCATAGACAGTTACGGCGTTAGGGTGTCGAAAGCGGCGCGCTGCCTGACCTTCGCGACGAAAGCGTCGCAGCCATTCAGCATTGTTTCGCATTTCCGGAGGCAGGATTTTGATGGCGACGCGGTCGCCCAGCAGGATGTGACGCGCGCGGAAGACCGCGCCCATGCCGCCCTTCCCGAGGAGGGACTCGATGTGGTATTGGCCATCAAGGACGGTGTCGACGATAGACGAAGGGTCGTCTTCCAAAACCTCGCCATCGACAGGGCAGAAGCTCACACTGTCGTCATATTTGGTTTTACAGACGGTGCAGTACTTCATGGGGTGACCAGTTTACAACGAACCACGAAGTGAATCGACCACGGCTGATTACAACAGGCTGCCGGCCGGTGGCCGGCTATCTGGTAGGCTGCCGCGAAAACCTGCGGGCCTACTGCCTGCGACAGGAGTATTAGGAATAGATTCTCCGAGCGTACTCGGCCACCATCCTGTCGCTATTGAATTCCGGCGCGAGAGTCTGGATAGATCGTTTCATCATCGCAATCCAACGGCGCGGAATACCTTCTGCATCTCGTTCGTAATAGCAAGGTACGACCGACTGTTCCAGCACCTGGTAAAGAGATTCGGCGTCCGCGGCGTCAACATCAACTGGCTGTACCAAATCTGCTTCTTCGCTTATGCCAAAGCCATTGGTTCCATCATAGCCTTCGAGCCACCAACCATCCAGAATTGAAAGATTGAGTCCGCCATTCATGGCCACCTTCTCGCCGCTGGTGCCTGAAGCTTCCAGCGGCCGGCGGGGCACGTTGAGCCACACATCAACTGAATGAACCAGCTGGCGCGCGATTTCCTGATCGTAGTCCTCCAGAAATACTGCGCGGTTGCGCACCAGTGGATCGTAGCGCCAGCGCGCCAGCTGCTGCAGAATATGCTTTGACTGCTGGTCCTGCGGGTGGGCTTTGCCGGCAAAAACAAATTGCACGGGGCAAGCCTCGTTATTCATGAGCCGCAGCAAGCGATTAGGATCCGTCAGCAGTAAATTCCAGCGCTTATATTCGGCGGCGCGGCGCGCAAAACCAATCGTCAATGCTGCTGGGTCAAACATCCTGCGCGCTGATTCCGTGTATTCCATGGTTTCGCCACGACCCAGGCGAGCCTGAAACGCGCGGTGTCTAACGAAAGCCACGAGCCGTTCTTTGAGCGACAGGTGCGCTTGCCAGAGCTCTTCGTCACGGATCTTGCCAATTCCCGCTTCCCAACGAGGCCGGTCACAAATTAATTCATCCCAGTTGGGTCCAACGTACTTTTCATAGAGCGAACGAATGAGCGGCGCGACCCAGGTCGGCGCATGAACTCCGTTCGTCACGTGCGTGATTGGAACTTCGTCGACGTTCCTGTCGGGCCAAAGCTTATGCCAAAGGGCGCGAGAAACCTCGCCGTGTTTGCGGCTGACACCATTGGTTGAACGGCACAAGCGAATCGCGAGCGGCGTCAGGCCAAAGGTCTCGGTAGTATCGTCTCCATTGGTCCGTCCCAAAGCGATAAACTCCTCAGAGGTCAGTCCCAGCGCCTGTGAGTAGGATTCACCGAACGAGCGTCGCACCAACTGTGCGTCAAATTCATCGTTACCGGCCGCGACCGGAGTATGCGTGGTAAAGACGCAGCACTGGCGCACAACCTTTGCCGCCTCGGAAAACGTCACGCTTCCCTGTTCAACGAGTTCGCGCGTTAGCTCCAGCGTCAGGAAAGCAGAGTGTCCCTCGTTGAGGTGGAAAACGTGTGGCTCAATGTTCAGTCGTCGCAGCAAGCGGACGCCGCCAATGCCCAACAGCATTTCCTGAACGATGCGGGTCTCGCGATCGCCGCCGTACAGGTGGCCGGTCACCCAGCGATCGGTTTCGTCGTTCGCTTCGATGTTGGTGTCCAAAAGGTAGAGTGGAATACGCCCCACCTGCGCTCGCCACACCTGGGCCTTCACCGGCCGTTCCCTGATGTTTACCTCAATCAGCAACGGCAACTCGTCGGCGCCCTTGATGATGGTGATGGGCAATTCCGACGGATGCGTTTCGCCGTAGTACTCCTCTTGCCAGCCATCGCGCCGCAATCGCTGGCGAAAATATCCGTAGTGATACAAGAGTCCAACTGCGACCAGCGGCAGGCCCAGATCGCTGGCGGACTTAAGGTGGTCACCAGCCAGGATTCCCAGCCCGCCCGAATAAAGCGTCAGCGAGTTATGGACACCGTACTCTGCACAAAAGTAGGCCACCGGATGTTCCGGCGTGACCGCACTCGCTCCCCCAACCGGGCGGCGAGTTGTCACTTTCATATATTGATCCAGTTCTTCCGCCAACGCGCGGACTCGCTCAACGTACACCGGGTCGGTGGCCATCTGGGCCATGCGGTATTCAGATGTCTTTGCCAGCAACAGGCGCGGGTTGTGTTCGTACTCTTCCCAGAGTTCGGGATCCAGATCGCGAAAAACGCCGGGCCCATTGGCGGACCAACTCCACCAGTAATTCCAGGCCAGGCGCTCAAGGGCGCGCAGTGATAATGGCAGTGGTTGATTCTCTTCCAAGTTCTTCCTCGTTGTTTGTTGATGCCGGCAATTGTTTAGTCAACCGGTTCTTTGTGATTCGAATTCCTGATTTGTCAGGAAGACTCGCAGGTCGCGCTGTTGAAAGAAAACCAGGCGGAGATCCGTCAAAGAATTATTAGTGCTGAGAAACTCCTGGATGGCCCGCGAAACCACGACTGCGGCTTCGTCTCGGGGATAGCCGTAGACTCCCGTTGAAATAGCCGGGAATGCTATGGATTGTAGCGAATGCTCAAGCGCCAGGTTCAGAGCATTGACATAACAGGCAGACAGCAAAGTAGATTCCTCGCCTCTATGCCGGCCATAGATCGGCCCAACAGTATGGATCACACCTTTGGATTTCAGTCACCCCTCGACAGCCTCGTAATGTTTCTCAACGCCAGTCCGGCGGTTGAGGTGGCGGCACGTAAGCGGCTTCGCGAGCTGAGGTGGACGGTTGCCTTACCCAGGAAGATTGCGAAGTTGCGGCAAGAATCTGAGGTGGGGTTCCGAGGAAACTGTTCTCACGTCTATCCCGCCAGATATAGAGATACCAAAAAATGGGCTGCGCGATCATGCCCAGAAAAAACAACAACAACATCCACATGATCTTCATGTTCTGATCAAGTTGGTCTGTCTTGAATACTCTGATGATATAAAAGACCGTCAGCGCCAGGCTCCCAAACATCGTCAGGATATGAACGACAAACAAGCCCATGAAACCCAGCGGAAACAATATCGAGCCGGGGCCGCCTCCCGGGGGATTGCCTTCCTGCAGGCCACTGAAGATCATGAGCGAAAAGATAGAGGCCATGAAAAGAAACATGTAGACCAGCGGCCAGATGGTGGCAATCCCCAGCCAGACCTTCGCGGATTTCTTCATTCTGGCGTGTCCTCCGGAAAACCTGTCCTGGCCTCCACGTTATCACGTGGTTCAACATCGATCTCGTCAAACATATCCTGACGGCGCAGAGCTTCGGCGACACCTTTGGCTTTGTGTTCGGTCAAAGGGTGCTCAGCATCGGTGCTGGCAATCTCAAATACGCGGTCATCCAGCATAACCACTCCTAACGATCCCAGCGTCACTCCCGGAGTGATCTGTATTTCATCCATATTGTGAATCTTAAAGGATCCTGTCTGTTCAACCCAGTCTTCAAGAAATGGGTCGCGCAGAGCATGTTCGGCTTCGGACTCCGAGAGGTAAGCTCCTTCAACAATTAGACAATATTCGCGCACGTTGCCACTCTAAACCGCGACAGGGATCGGTATGGCTGCTGCTGGTCTCGCGGCGCCCATCACTTTATCATCCGCTAATTTAACGGCCAAGCCCGCTGGTGAAGCTGGGCAGATAATTTTAAGCTATCCGTCAAGGGGAAACGCCGCCGCAGAGCAATAACCCTGCGACGGCGCCTGACTTTGCCAAAAGTCCGCGTTCAGCGGACTGCCGAAAATAGCCCAGCGATTCATCTCTGGGAACCGATGCCCTTGTGATACGAAGAAGTCCGTGAAACGGACGGCTGAAAAACCTTCGGTTCTCCATTGTTTGACAGCCGTCCGTTTCACGGACTGAGACTCAGGTTGGAACTCCCACCCAGCAGTGAAACTGCTGGGCTACTTTCAATTGTTCGCTAACGCGGACAAAGAGACAGCACTTTTCGGGCAGGGCAGACGGCGCTCGGCTTTTTCGCAACCAAATGCCTAACTTAACTGACTCTCCAGCAGACCTGCCGCGATTCTAAAGACCACCCGTTTGATGTCCCCCCGCTCCTCTTCAAACTGGCCAACGGATCCCGCTGGGCTCAAAAACGCCGGTTCAGCTCTGCACGCAGCTGCTTGAAATATGGATCGAAGGTAACGAAGCCCGTCAGCCCCTGAAAGAATGCCCGGCCTCCCGTTTCCTCGGTAATGCGGTTCAGCGCACTTTGACCATAACTGGCCGCCAGACGGCTGCGGCTCGTCAGCCCCACCGTGGGAGCATAAAATCCGTAAATCGCAACGTTTCGCGCATTCGCTTCGCGAGTGGCCCGTTGCAGATCCAGAGTTGTGCCGGCGCTCGTCACATCGAATCCGCGTGAGACATCCAGGCCATCTGAGATCAGCAAGAGCGCGTTTCGTCCCTGCCAACTGCTATCAAAATAACGCAGGGCTTCAATCACCTCGACGTATGGATTGTACGGGGCCGCCGAAGAACTGGAGATCGGAATGCGCAGGGACTGCGCCGCCCGGTTCAGATCGGTAGTAAATGGTTGTCGCACCTGCAGGGAACCGGCACTGACATAACCCACCAGCACGCGCGACCCCTGGGGTAGGGTGCGAATAAAATCTGCAGTAACGCGGATCTCATTACCCACTGAAGAAACAAGATCGTCCTGAATCAGAATCGCTATATTGAGCGGTGCTTCAAGGGGTCCCGCTTGCCTGTTAGACCGTTGCCCGTTGGTCACCGTCGCTGCGGCCGACGGCAGAGCAAAAACTGCGCTGGATGCCAGCACGACCGCGGCCATGAATATTAAGAATCTTGCTTGAAATATCGGATAAACGCCTTGCGAAAACATACAAACTCCTCCGGTAAAAATCCCTTTTAGCTCGCTCTCTCTGGAGACGATCTTCTGATGCCGGAAGTGCAGTTTGGGATGGCCGCTCTGGGGGTTGCGCGATTGGCCGCAATTGACCTCGCCCGTTTATCCACGCGATTGAGCGCAGCCTGCCAAGCCCCGCTTAACCACGACCAACTTGCCATTGCCCTTAGCGCTCGGATAAATTACGTTCAACCTGGAAACACATCCCCGACGATCTTGTACAGGCCCCGGCCAGGAGCGGATGCGTATCCCGAGCTAAACACACCATGCCCGAAAGGAATCACCTCTTATGAAAGCCTATGCAACTGAGTCAATCCGCAACCTTGCGGTCATCGGACACGGCGACGCAGGGAAGACCCAACTGATAAGTTCACTTCTCTACGTCGCCGGAGCCACACCACGCTGGGGTAAAGTCGAAGAAGGAACGACGGTCACTGATTATGAAGAAGATTCAATCGCCCGCAAGATAACTCTCAATACTGCCGTAGCTCATTTGGATCATCGCGATACTAAGATCACTTTTATTGATACTCCCGGATATGCAGCCTTTATCGCACATGCGCGCCCTGCCCTGAAGGTGGCCGACTGCGCCCTCGCGGTCGTTGATGGAGTTAAGGGCGTCGAGGTGCAAACGGAAAAGACCTGGGCTTATGCCAATGAATTCATCCTGCCGCGCATAATGGTCATTACCAAACTCGATAAGGAACACGCTGACTTTGGACAGGCCCTGGAAAGCGCCCAGGCCAGATTCAGCCGGGCCATCATTCCCTTTACTCTGCCCATCGGAAAAGAAAAGGACTTTCGCGGCGTCGTTGACGTCGTGCACATGAAGGCCTATGAGCTTGGCGCCGATGGCCAGGCAAAAGAAATAGATATTCCCGTCGCCGGCCGCGAACTGGTGGATAAAACAAGAGAACGCCTGATCGAACTGGTGGCTGAATCCGACGACGCACTGATGGAAAAGTATTTTGAGCAGGGAACGCTGGAGGAAGCGGACATTCTGCCAAACATCAACAAAGCGATTGCCAACAGCAAGCTGTGTCCGGTCTTTGCCGTCTCAAGCCTGACGCAGGTGGGGCTGCGCGCGCTGCTCAATGGTATCGTCGATTACGCGCCCGACCCGGCCCACCATGAAGCGGAATACGGCAAGCCTTTAGATGCAGGCCCGGACGCAGAGCGAATCGCCCGAAAGTACAGCGACAGCGAGCCTTTCTCGGCCTATTGTTTCCGTACAATCGCCGATCCTTTCGCCGGCCGCATCAACGTCTTCAAGGTGATTAGCGGTAAGATCACTACTGATGCGACTGTGCTTAATTCCACTCGTGGCACCAGCGAACGACTCGGCGCGCTGCACGCGATCGAGGGCAAGCAACTCGATAAGATTAGCGAGGCCCACGCCGGCGATATTATTGCCTGCGTGAAACTCAAGGAGACACAGACTGGCGACACCATCTGCGATAAGGCGCAGCCCATCGTTTACGATCCGGTGGAATATCCGGAAGCCGCCATCGCCTTTGCCATTGAACCAAAGTCACGCCAGGATGAAGAAAAGATCAGCGTGGCACTGCACAAGATTCTGGAAGAGGATCCGGCGCTGCATTTTAGTCGCGACGCACAAACGAAAGAGTTCCTGCTTTCGGGGTCCGGCCAGCTGCACGTCGAGACCGTGGTAGATAAATTGAAAAAACGTTACAGCGTGGAGGTGATGCTGCATCCGCCCAAAGTGCCGTACAAGGAAACGATCACCGCGCGCGCCGAGGTGCAGGGCCGTCACAAAAAGCAGACCGGCGGTCGCGGTCAGTTTGGCGACTGCAAATGCATCTTTGAGCCCATGCCGCGCGGCGGCGGGTTTGTCTTCGAAGACAAGATCTTCGGCGGTTCCGTGCCGCAACAATTTCGTCCGGCAATCGAAAAGGGCATCGTGGAAGCAGCGGCCTCGGGAGCAATCGCCGGGTACCCTCTGGTGGATTTCAAAGTGACGCTGATCGACGGCTCTTACCACAACGTCGATTCCGATGAACATTCGTTTCGCGCTGCCGGCCGCAAGGCTTTCCGGGCCGCAATCGAGAAGGTAAAGCCCGTCCTGCTGGAACCGATCATGGATGTCGAGATTTCTGCGCCCCAGGAAAACAGTGGCGACATCATGGGTGATCTCAACTCGCGCCGGGGCCGAGTGCAGGGCATGGAAACCGTCGGTAAGGACCAGATCATCAAGGCCCAGGCGCCAATGTCCGAAATGCTGAATTATCAATCGACCTTGAACTCAATTACCGCCGCCCGCGGCTCTTTTCACATGCAGTTCTCGCACTACGATCCCGTCCCGGGACAGCTCGCGCCCAAGATTGTCGAACAGTCACGTGCCGAAGGCAGAATCCGGGGTGAAGAGGAAGATTAGAACTGCGAGCGTTGCAGCTGCCTGGGAAACGCTATTCCCGACCAGCAGACTTTCGAGCGAGCTGAAGCTGACGGGATTCCACCAACAAGGCGGGCCACTCGATTTAGATCGAGTGGCCCGCCATTAATCATCCTCACTCTTTCCGGGAGGACAAACCTCTTCCTACTGTTCACTTCCCGGCTTACGCATCCGTATCTTTTCGCCGTGCGGGGGGCCAACTGGGCCTTCCTGGATAGTGAAGTCGGCCGGTACCTGGAACAGCGATTTTGCCGGCTCACTGCGATTGATTTCCGTCAAGCGATAGGTGGTTTCACCAAAACGTGGATCGCTGTGTTTCGTCATTACCACCACCTGCAACTCTGGCGAGTACCAGCGCTCTGAGACGATTTCGATGGGTCGCTCATTCCCAATTGCCCCAGCCGCAATCGTGATTGTGTTGCGGGTGCCTTCGGCTTCGACTCCTTCGATCATCTGCTTGCCCAGTTGCTCCGTCTTGCCGATCTTGTGTTCGCCCATCCCATGCCACTGCATCACTATCCCTTCGCCACCCGGCGGTGGTGGCGGCGGTGCGTGGCGAATGAAGACCTCCGATTGCATCTCGACACTGTCACCCTTGGGACCCGGAGGGGGAGGAGCCAATTCATGACGCATCTCCATATGATCCGGACCTTCTGGTGGTCCCGGAGCCGGACCTTCACCGTGCGGCCCGGCAATTTTGAACTGGAATCGCCGGGGCAACATTTTGTGCGCAGTCTTTGTGCGCGGATCGAGTGCATAGTTGACGCCCGCCACTGGATCGTTGATGGAAATTGTCTGGGGCGGATCACCGGCGTTGGCAAACTGGCCCAGCAGGTGCAGCGTATGCTCGCGGCGGGTGCGGCCCTCACCATCACGATAGACAGCCGCAATCGATTTGTTCACGATGCGGTTACCGTCGCCAAGCAGTTGCGTCGTCTCGGTAATTGCCTGCGCCGAGTAGGGCGCACCCTTGACCAGCTTGCCGTCAAAATTCATTTCTGAAGCAACAAAGATAAAAGTGTCCGGGGGTGATGGTGGTACCTCAGGTCCACCGGGTCCCTGCATGCGCTTGATTGTGACGCTCCGCTCTGCTTCAGGCTTCTGCTGCCCAAAGATCGAAACGGTACCGGTCAGCAAGACCACACTGCCAAATATAGCCACCCATAGTTTCCATTCTCTTTTCATAGTCATTCCCTTCCTCTCAGCGGGTCGAGCCCGGTTATTAAACATGCAAATGTATTACAGGCGCGCCTTGGCTTAGTGTACGAAACGGATCGCCTGCGCCAGCCCATCGGCGCCGACCAGGACGTCGGCCTTCACTCTTTCACTCGTCCGATCCATGTTTATCGGCAGACCAAATCTAGCTGCTGCGGAACGAGGCATTTCCACACGCACTAACTGTGCGCCATCCTGCAGATTCGGCGCAGTTACGTAACCAACTGGAAAAAAGTCCGTGGCAATTTCTTTTGTGGCGTCGTTGGTATCGGCCGCGTTTTCTGCGCGGGCGCTGGCCGTCGCAGGCAGCGCTTTAGCGTTCGCTCGCGAGGCAGCGATAGCGGAGTTGCTTCGTGGTCTACGAAGCCGTGCGTTTCCTGCTACCACTTGCGGCGCTGATAGCGAAGTGTCATTGACACTGGGTTGAATTTCCCCTGTATTAATGACTCTTGCATCCCAGCTGCTCGCCGGCTGTGGGCCTGAATAGAGAATCAAGCGTCCTCGAAATACGACAAAGCCGACAGCAATCACCAAAACGGCGGCGATCGCGGAAAGCCAATAGCGGTTTCGCCGCAGCTGCTCGGGCAAGCCAACAAGCATGGTCGCTGCTTTCCCTCGCCGGCGAAATGCCAATAATAATTTTTCTTCAAGCTGGGGCGAGGCTGACACGTCGTTCAGCTCCCGGGCCAATCCGCGCAGGCCGACGCTCAACCAGACCTGCTCTTCCCAGATCGCGGCGCAACTATCGCATTCGGTGGGATGCTCAACAGCACTCTCCCTCTCTTTGACCTCCACCAGCCAACCAGCATTACTTGATCCCTGCTCTACCCGCGCCAGCTCGTTCGCTAATATTTGAAATCTCTCGCAGTTCATGCAAAACACCTCGCTTGTTTGAGGCCATCCACGGCCGGCACTTCTTCCTCTCGAGGCCGCAGCTTGTCGATCAACATGGCCCGCGCCCGATGCAATCTGGAGCGCACGGTGCCTACGGCACAGTCCAGGACCAATGCCGCGTCTGCATAACTGAGCTCCTGTAACTCGCATAAAACGATCACTTCGCGATAACGAGCTGGGAGACTCAGAATTGCGCGACGCACAGACTCAATGGTCTCGCCTCTGGATAAGTCTTCGAGGGGACTGGCCCCGCTGACGCCTTCGTCGGCAATAGCCGTCTCGGACACTTCGTCGTCCATAGGAACGTAAAATTGCTCACGACCCAGCCGTTGGCGCATCAGGTTCCGCGCCACTCCAAACAAGAAGGAGCTCAGCGAACCGCGCTCGGCGTCGTACCGGCTGCAATCGCGCATCAGCACCATGAAGACCTCCTGTGTAACGTCCTCGGCCAGTGCGGGCGAACCACTCATTTGCAGAGCAAAGCGATAGATACCGCCCTGACGCCTGCGATATAGTGCGGCAAAAGCCTCCTCGTCGCCGCCAAGCAGCGAGCTCAACAGCTCATCATCTGAAGGTTTTAGCGCGATCATCAGCAATCAATAGCCAGCTTCCACGTTTAATTCGGCTGGCGAGCAGCGAAAGTTCCAAAAAGTCCGATGAACCTGAAAAACTCTACCAAGCCGTCCCTGTTCGAGGAACGCCATGAAGAAAAACCTGCTTTTCGCAGTGGCGGCCTACTTCCCTCGAACTATTGAGCAAAGCGCTGACGAAACTGCGTCGATGAGCGACGTAAGTCCAGCCAATCACTAAACAACTCCGGGGTTCGCAGCCAAATCTCCAGCCAATCAGCAATTTCTTTGGCGAGAGAGTGATCAGTTTCGGAAGTTGTTGTGCGGCTGGTTGAAAATATAAGCTCCTGACGGATGAGCGCCAGAGCATCGCGTAGCTTCCCCAACGCCTGCTTGTCCGCCCGTTGCTCGAGTTCCCTTCTCACTCTTTCGCACTCCTCCATTGATTGCACCGCCGCTGTCAGCGTGTTGAAGTCCAGGCGCAGAGAAGATTTTGCCAGGGTGCGGTCACGCCACTTCGCGTCAAATTCCAGGATCTCAGGATGACGCAGCACCGCTCCTTCGTCAGCGAGTTTGCGGGCGATGGCCGCGGGACTATCAACCGCACTGGCGCCAAAGTGCCTGGCGACCGCTGACTGAATGGCCCTCAACTCACGAGCGCCTACGGACTCGCAATCGAGCGCTTCCCAGGCTGCCAGCATTAGCTCCAGCTTAGTACATGGCTCTTTTTCAAATTCCATCTGACTTGTCCTATCAGCCCGTGGTCTTCGTGCACGCTTCTGTCACACGCGTTCCTCGCTTAAACTGTCAACCAGCGGAAATCCAGTGGCCACTTGTCATGTCAAAGGACCAGATACGGACACCAGGCTTCAGCATCATGCGAACTACAAGTACTTTCTCAGCCCATAAGCTTACATTTTTTTTGCTGCTCGCGCTGCTGACCTCGCTACCGCTTTCTATCCCTGCCCAGCAACCACCCGGAGATGACCCCAGGCTCGCTAAGATCGAGTTCCTGGGATTGAAGCGGCTGAGACCTGACCAACTGCTAAAGGTCAGCGGGCTGGAGTTAGGTCAGCCAACAAACATTGAGGCGCTCGATGCGGCGGCGCAACGTTTGCTGGACAGTGGGCTGGTCCACAATTTGAGTTATCGCTTGCAGACTAAAGCCGGGGCAGCGAACGTTACTTTCCAGATTGAAGAAGGTCGGGGCGGCCAATCCGAGGTCATTTTCGACAACTTCATCTGGTTCAGTGATGAAGAACTGTTTGACGCTGTGCGGCGCGAGGTCCCTTCGTTCAATGGGGCGGCGCCCAACGCCGGTAACCTAACCGAAGCGATTGCAAGAGCGCTGCAGAAATTCCTGAACGAGCGCAAGATTGGCGGGACGATCGAATACCTGCCTGCCGAGAACGCCGATCATACAAAGCTGGAACATGTTTTCGCTGTCAAAGGTGTAAGGATACCGATCTGCAGCGTTCATTTTCCCGGGGCTCGCAACGTCAGTGAGGATAAACTGATCCAGCAAGCGCAGGAATTGTTGGGCAGAGACTATTCGCGACGCTTTACGGCCTTGTTCGCGCTCAGTAGTCTTTTTCCCCTGTACCGAGAACTCGGCCAGCTACGAGCGACCTTCAGCAAGCCACAGGCGAGCGCTCAGACTCTGGGGGACTGCAAAGATGGGGTGGAGTTGACCATTCCCGTTGACGAAGGCGCCATCTATGTCTGGGACAAGACTGAGTGGACAGGCAATCATGTACTCACCCGACAGGAGCTGGACGCGGCCCTGAGCCTGAAGCCAGGCGAGATAGCTAACGGAATAAAGTTCGACAAAGGTATCGCCGTCGCCGTTAAGGCCTATGGGCGGAAGGGTTATCTGGAGACGGCGCTGCACCCCGAGACCCTGTTTGACGATGCGGAGCGCAAGGTCTCTTATCAGGTAGATGTGCGGGAAGGCCCGCAATATCGCATGGGGGATCTAATAATCAGAGGCTTTTCAGAGAACCTGGGAAACTATCTGCGCGGCAAGTGGGAAATGAAACGTGAAGATGTCTATGACCAGGGCTACTTCGAGAATTTCCTGAAACAGGATTTTTCAGATGTAATGCGGAAAGTATTGGCCGAGCGACAGGAACAGGGCCGCCCGAAACCGAAGAAAATCATCACTGCTCAACGCCCAAATAGGGATTCTCTCACCGTGGATGTAACATTCGAGCTGGGCGATGAGCCCTGACGCCGATACGCCAGGGCAAACAAGTTCCGCGCTCAGCCCCCGCTGAGCAGAGCAATTCTGCGACAGCTTGGACGGAGACTCAGATCCGTCGCAAAAAGATGAAGTCTTTCTCCGAACCCGCGGGTCAAAAATCGATCGGTACTATCTCTGAAGATACGGCGCGAGATTTCCTCACTCGCGTAGCGAAGGACTTTGCCGGCAAGCAATTCATTCCGCACAGATTTTTCACCGGCGGCCACGCACAGACTCTGGTCGCTTATGCCTGGCCCCGCCGCTCTCGTCTAAAGACCCGGGATCAAGAGCGCGTTTTTGAGATTGGCGCGGACGTTAAATTGCTCGCTCATTGTCGCTGGCAGGCCGATACCAGGGGCGCTCCGACGCTCTTGCTCTGGCACGGCATGGAGGGTTCGACTGAGTCTGTCTACATGCTGGCCATTGCGAAGAAAGCATTTCGTGAAGGCTTCAACGTCGTGCGAGTCAACCTGCGCAATTGCGGCGGCACAGAGCATTTGACACCGACGCTTTATCACGGCGGCCTCAGTGGCGATTTGCAGGCTATCACTACTGAACTGATCGAGCGCGATGGCTTGCCGCGACTCTATATGATCGGCTATTCGCTGGGGGGAAATCTGGTTCTGAAACTGGCGGGTGAATTTGGCGACAATCCGCCACCGGAACTGCGCGCTCTTTGTGTTGTCTCGCCCTCAGTGGATCTGAGCGCGAGTGCCGCAGCCATCGGCAAACGTTCAAACTGGATTTACCATCGCGATTTCCTGCGCCGGTTGCGCAAGCGGATTTACGTCAAGAACAAGCTCTATCCGGACCTCTATGACATCAGCAAAATGAAATCCGTCCGCACTATCAGAGACTTCGACGATAATTTTACGGCCCTGGCCCACGGTTTCAGCGGAGCCGACGAGTACTATGAGAAATCAAGTTCGATCCGTTTAGTCGATCGCATTCGCATTCCCACTTTAATCATCCACGCTAAAGATGATCCGTTTATTCCCTTTGCTCCCTTGCAGAGTCCAGCCCTGGCTGCGAATCCATATATTCTTTTTCTGGCCACTGAGCAGGGTGGTCACGTTGCGTTTGTTGGCGAGCAACCTGCGAACGAGGATCGCTTCTGGGCCGAGAACCGCGCGGTAGAGTTTTGCCGGTTGGGAACTGAATATCTTGACAATGGGACGAGGACAAATTAGGCATACTTGAATATGACAGAACCAGCTTACCCAGCTGCTCGCTTGGTGGCCGCCACGGTCGAGAATTTTTTCGCGCGTAACCTGGAGGCTGCGCGACTGCGTGGGCCGAGAAAACTGGCTGCGGCGCCAGACGCCGCCTCCATCGAAGCGATCGTGGATGCGGCCTTTTGGGCCAGCCTGCGCCGCGAAGAGGGTTACTCTCCAAAAATATCCCTCGCCTTTCTGCCGCCAGAGCAGGCAGGTGAACCTTTGCAGTTCGAGCGGCAACTGCCACTGACCCCACAGGTCTTAACGCGCCTGGCACCCGCAGTCGAGCGACCCGGCATCCATCTGGGTGTGTGGCCTGTGGCCGCTGACAACAATGAGCTGCGTCTCTGGGGGACGACCCGCCAGATTCCAAAACTCTGCTTTGTGCTCGAGGTTATCGAACCCGGACTGTTGGTGATTAAGTATCGCCGGGGCCAGGACACCGGCAAGTACATAAACGTAGTAGTGCTTAAGGGAGATCAAATCAAGGTTTTGGACGAGCGGGGGACGACTCTGCCGGACTGCCCCCACCTGCTCACCTCCTTGCTCGATTTCGGTTCGCCCACTTCCCGGACCGACTCCGTGAATGTACTGGTCCAGCTGGCGGTCTCCATGCGCTCACACGGCCGGGGTGGCTCGCTGCTGGTCGTGCCGCAGGATTCCGGAGAGTGGCGCGAGTCAATCCTGCAGCCAATACCCTACGCAGTCGCGCCGGCCTTCTCAGAACTTGCAGGCCTCATGCGCCAGGACCCCAGTGTCCGAGACGAACCGACCTGGCAGGAAGAGTTTATCGATGCGGTCGACGCTATCGCCGGCCTTACCGCAGTCGACGGAGCTGCATTGATTACCGATCAGTATGAGTTGCTGGCCTTTGGCGCGAAAATCGGGCGCCGTGATGGCGGGGTACGGGTTGAGCAGGCAATTGTCACGGAGCCGATCGTGGGCGGCGTTCCAGCGGTGGTGGCTCCACTGGAACTCGGAGGTACCAGGCATCTGTCGGCAGCGCAGTTCGTCCAGGACCAACGCGGCTCGCTGGCGCTGGTTGCTTCACAAGACGGGCGCTTTACGGTTTTTGCATGGTCACCGTGCGAGGAATTGGTCCACGCTCATCGGGTTGAGACTTTACTTTTGTAACGGAAGAAGCCGCCTCTCTCCTACTTCTCGATACGTTTCAGAAGGCGGGTGGCGTGATTGCGCGCCATGAGCGGCACGTGTTCATCAATGCTCAGCTCCCGCAACAAGGGAACCAACTGGTAGACATCCGATAGTTCACGGCGCGTAAGCATAGCTTCGAACTGGTCGAGGAGCTTCGGCGCATTTAACGGCTGATTTTCACGCGCTACCGCGATATCGAACACCAGTACCGCCTGATCCGCAACTCGCCGGTACTCATTGACCAGCTCTGCAGCCAGTTTGTTGTTGGTCCAATTGAATTCCGCCGCGCGCTTATGCTTACCATCGTCCATCTGCACTTTCATCGTGCCCAGATGGGGAAACTGTTTATTGGCCTGGTAATTCTCCGTGGAATCCAGGAAATGCAAGTCGCTCCAGAGTCCCATGATCCTGCCCAGCGCCGCAGTAGACAATTCAACCGGTTCCACAATTGGAGTTGTTTCTCCCAGGCGCGTAAAGGTTATCTGTCCGCGACCCATGGCGTCATGCTCGATCTGGATATGAGAAATATAGAATTGTGGCTGGGTGAATTCGTATCGATAACGAGTCCCGTCGGCTGGCCTTTTGTTTTCCTCTGGACGGGCCGGCGATATCTGGGGCGGCGCGTCCCGGCGCGCATTACTCTTCACACCGGCGCCTTGACTTGCGCCCTGAGAAGTCGCCTGGTTTGCCTGGCCCATAGCCAAAACCGCCACGCCCAGAATCACGAGCGCGGCGGAGAATGTGCGGATGATAAGGCCCTTCTTATAACTCATTCAAACTTCACAGAAACTAGTTTTGAGACTCCGACATCTTCCATGGTAACGCCGTACAAAGCCTTGGCCATCTCCATCGTCCGCTTGTTGTGCGTGATAACAATGAACTGCGTATTTGCCGACATCTGCACGATCTTGTCAGTAAACCGGCCCACGTTCGCTTCGTCAAGCGGCGCGTCGACTTCGTCCAACAGGCAGAACGGCGCCGGCCGATAGTGGAAGATACCCAGCACGAGGGCCAGCGCCGCCATTGCCTTTTCTCCGCCGGACAGCAAGAGAACATTTTGCAATCGCTTGCCAGGAGGTTGCGCCACCACGTCGATGCCGGATTCGAGCACGTCATCAGCATCGATAAGACTCATCTCGCCGCGGCCGCCACCGAACAATTCCTGAAACAATTCGCCAAAGTTGCGATTGATCTGTTCAAACGCGAGGCGAAAGCGCTCGCGCGAGCGACGCTTAATCTCGCGTAAGGCTTCATCAGTCGAATGTATTCCCTGCACGATATCCTGGCGCTGCGCCGTGAGGAACAGCAGGCGCTCTTCTGACTCAGCCAACTCTTCCAGGGCCATCATGTTGACCGCCCCAAAACCTTCAAGTCGAGAGCGCAATTCTTCGACCCGAGCATGACCAGCTTCCAAATCGAAGTCTTCGGGCAACGGGTGTTCGCGTGCCAGTTCTTCCAGAGACTGGTTCAATTCCGCCGCGCAGTTTTCGTGCACAAAGGAAAGACGGGCCTGGGCCTCAGCGCGTTGCACTTCAATGGTCGCCCGCGAGTCTCGCACTTCAGCAGCACGCCGGTTCAGGTCCGATAACGCTACCGACAACTGGTCGGCTCGGGTGCGCGCCTGATCCAGTTGCGCAGACGCCCCGGCAATTTGTTGCTCTTCGCGAGCGCGATCTTCGGCAGCCATTGATAAGCGAGCATCGATCTCTTGAATCGATTGGCCCAACTCAGTGAGCCGGCTGGTGATCTCGACCAGTTCAAATGAATAGCGCTCAATTCGGGCGTTGACTTCCGTGCCTTCGGCTTCCAGTCGTTTCAATTCTGCGGCCGTTGCCCGGCGCCGTTCCACCGCAGCCGCTGCCACAGCTCGCTGTGCGCCCAGTCCTTCGTTTTGTGCCTCTGCCGCCCGTCGGGCCTCCAGCAAAAGCAATGACGCGCGGTTAACGGTTTCAGTCGCGGACAATCGTGCCGTTTCCGCCGCTTCCGCCTCGGCCAGGGCCGTAAGACGCTTTTGTGCAAGTTCGTTGCGCTCTTCCTGTAATCGCGCCGTATCCTCGGCGACCACTCGCATATGTCTTTCCGCTCGTTCGATCTCCTGGGCCAAGCCACCGGCCGTAAGCTCGCGGGTCATCGCCTCGCGTTCCTCGCGCCCAATAGCTTCGTTGAGAATTACGACGGCATCTTCGAGCCCTACCAATCGCGCCCGAGCTTCGTTGACAATGCGTTCCGCCACCATCAGTTCCGCGCGCAAGGCCTCCGCGCGCGCGTCCAGCTCACGCAGTTCGCGTTTGAAAGCCAGCAGGCCGGCGCCTTCTTCCAAAGCGCGCGCGTCACCGGCGTTGACCAACTGGCCACTGGCCACCCAATCGCCATTCAGGGTTACAAAAATTTCACCGCTGGCCAGGGAGCGGCTCATGGCTTCATCGAGGTTGGTCGCCAAACGAGCGTTCATTTTCTGGGCCATGGTGCGATTGAGAATCGCCGACAACTCTGCGGTAGAGCCGAGTAAGTCGCCGACTTTCAGATCTTCGAGAGCATCGTCGGCAAACGAAATGGTTGTCGGGGCGCGCTCTGCGATTTCAAATGACACCGCGGCTTCGTCACTGCCACCATGCAAACCGGCAACCAGAAAGCTGGCCCGGCCGGCGTTGTTCTCGCGCAGCCAGCGGGCGGCGCGCACAGCATCGTCAGGTGTCGGTACGACAATCGATTGCAGCGCAGCACCAAACACGCCTTCAACGGCGCGCTCCCATTTCGCTTCCACACTCAGGTGATCGGCAAGCGTGCCCAGAAAATGGAAATCTCTGGGGGTCTCTGTCTCAGCCAGGACGAATTGGACTGCTGAAGAATAGTAAGCGCGACGTTCGTCAAGTTCTTTCAAGCTCTCGAGCCTGTGCCTGGTGCGCGAGTACTCCTCGCGTACACGGGTTACTTCGGCATCCGTATCGCTGACTGATTCGTGGCCCTGCACCACCGCATCTATTGCTGCAACACGCTCAGCACTCAATCGGGACACATACTCGCGGGCAATGCGAATCTCCTCATCGAGTTTGTCGGCTTCTTCCTTGTGCTGCCTGAACTGCGCCGACGCGCGCTCCCCTTCATGCGCCAATCCCTCGGCCTGCTGTGCCAGGCGCTCCAGTGTCCCTTCCAGTTGCCGGGCAATTTCGCGCAGGCGCTCGGCCACCGCAGTATGCGAGAGGAGCTCACCGCGGGCGCGTTCGATTTCTGCCTCCGCCCCGGTGGCCAACGCCAATTTTTCTGCGTAGGCCTCTTCGGCACTTTGCAGGGAAAGGGCACTCTCTTCACTCTCGGCCCTCAATCTTCCGTCCTGTTCACTGAGGCGCTCGGTCTCGCGCCGGATCAGGTCGAGCCGGGTTGAGAGTGCTTCGATTTCCAGGCGGACATCAGCGCTGCGCTTGTTGAGTGTGGCGATCTGTTCCTGCTGATAAACTCGCTCGCGGGCTTCGCGATCCCGCTTTAATGCTGCATCGGCAGCAACGGCGCGGGCCTGAGTAAGCGAATCTTCCAGCCGGCGCGCTTCCTGTGTCGCTGACCGCGCCTCTTCTTCCTGCTGGGCGAGTTCAGCCGCCAGACTGCGCTCTTCCTCGCTGACGCGCTGCAACTGTGCCTGCGATTCATCAAGCAGCTGAACGAGTCTTCGGTCCTCACCGACATAAACCCCGCGCAACAGCTCGCGCAGTTCATCGCGCTGCACCTGATAGCGCCTGGCTTTGGCTGCCTGGCGGCGCAGGCTATTCACTTGTCGGTCAATTTCAGAAATGATGTCGGAAAGACGCGCCAGATTCGAACGAGCGGACTCCAGACGAGCCTCTACGGCCCGTTGGCGTACGCGGAATTTTGTGATGCCGGCCGCCTCTTCAATTATCGTGCGCCGGTCCATCGGCTTGGCAGAAAGGATTTGACCGATGCGGCCTTGTTCAATAATCGCGTAGTGGCCCCCGGAAAGACCGGTGCCGGAGAACAAATCCTGGATGTCGCGTAACCGGCAAATCTTGTTATTGAGGAGGTATTCGCTCTCGCCGGAACGATAGAGGCGGCGCGAGACTGAAACGGCTTCCCCCGGCGCAAACTCCAGGGCCAGGTTTCTTCGTCGCCAATGTCTTTTCTGAGGCTGAGTCCTGGTGGTTGCGATTGCAGCGGAGGCTGACGCGGCTGGGGCGTCGTCGAGCGAGGTCTCTGCAACCGGATCCTCCGGTTCCAGCTCGGCTTCACCCGGACTTTCGACAAAACCCACAGCATGCTCGTCAATCTGCTCGAGGGTTGAATCGATATCCTCGATATCCGGTTCACTCTCGACGACTTCGTCACGGACGAGATGCAGCACTACTTCGGCCATGCCGCTGGCCTGGCGATTGCGCGAGCCTTGAAAGATTACGTCTTTCATTTCGGCGCCGCGCAAGTGCTTAATGCGCTGTTCTCCAAGGACCCACGCTATGGCGTCGGCGACGTTACTCTTGCCACAGCCATTGGGGCCGACAACGGCAGTAATCCCGTCACCGGTGAAGATTATTTCTGTGTAGTCTGCGAAAGATTTAAAGCCGGTGATTTCGAGGCGTTGAAGTTTAAACATGCTTCCGTTCGTTAGGTTTGATCAGGCTCCCAAGCATAACTGGCCGCTTTCACTCGGGTCAACGTTCGGGGGTGGACTATAAGTCGGTATTGCTTAGAATGTCAACCAAAACTTGAGGTTAACCGACTTTAACTCTATTGAGAGAGAGGTTTAAAGAATGGCTTAACAAGTTTTTGACGGCAACGGAGATAGCGAAAGATGCCGCCACTAAGCGGAGGTTTGGCTGGGCAAAAGGTTAATTCCTTTGCAAATGCCGTCGGGAGTCGAGGTATCGGGCTTTAGTTGCCGGCCTCGATGAATACGGCCGGGCTTCCCTTTACGCCCCGCTGATTGGCCTCGTCCTGATCCTCCCTTAAGCGTTGCTGGACATCGGGACCGTCCATATCCAGGGGGAAGGTGGGACTAGGGCCAGGCAACGTCCTTCCGCAAGAATAACAAGAGTTCAACGCCCGGCCGCAACTTCAACTTGGAGTCAATCAACCGGTAGCGATCGCCAAAGGTGGCTTGCACCTCGGCGCGCTGCGTTTCGGAAGCGATGATAATCGGTTCGCTGCTGGTGGAAATCCGGCCATAGTAACCGACGCGCTTGTAATCACGAAAATACCAGGGCAACGGCCAGTAGTCCGGCGAAACGATGGTTATTCCCGTATCGCTGCCTGTTCCGGTCCGCCTGGCGACTTTGTCTACGTCGTCCACCAGCTGTAACAGGTCTCGATGCGAATGAGCATAAACATAGACGTAATACTCGTCATCGTTATCATAATTTAGGAAGTTGAGATCCACGCTCTGATAACCGGGAATCGCCGCCTGCCATTTTCTCTCTTTATTGAAAGCCGCCAAAGCGAGGTTGGGAACAGCGCCGCTGATAAGAAGACAAACCACTATCACAGCGAAGATCACGGCCCTGGTAATCTCCCGGTCACGGATCCACTGGTAGATCGATTCCACACCGTAGCCCGAAACGAGGGCCAGCGGTACGAGAAAATTAAGCATCAACCAGGGAGTTTTATAGGGAACCAGAGAGTATGCGGAAATAATGCCGAGGGCCCAAAAGGCAGAGAAGAGTGCAAATGAGTTCCGGGGTTTGATGGCGACGAGTGCGGCGCCTAAAGCTCCCAGCACGAGCAAGGGCGCCTCCTGGAACGGCAGCCATTTCAGGACATAGGTCCAGACCGGATGCACATGGGCCGTCTGTCCGGTCTTGGTCCAGATCTTAAAGGTTTTCAAAGAATCATAAACACCCTGCGAGTTCGTCAGGAACGACGAATAAAAGAGCCAGCCAATACCGACAAAGACAGCAGCAGCCAACAGGCTCCAGATTCCAATGTTTCGCCAACCACCCAAGCGGGCGCCCGTATCACGAGCCCATGTTGAAAAGCGGGCCGGAGATTGGTCACTTCTGCGCCTCTCGTTGCTTCTGGCCTCGAGTCCCAGCATTCGCCAAAGCCAGCGATATACATGCGTTGCCAGCAAAGCTAGCAGCAGTACTCCGGCGGAAATGATCCACGTTTCCTTAGTGGCAAAAAGCAGGGCCGCGGAAGCTGCCGCAAGCACGAGATGCAGAGCCTGCCCCTCTTCGTAATATTTCAAACCAGCAACGACGATGCCAAATGTGAAAAAGACAAATAGTGATTCGTGGATGAAATATCTGGAGAGGTAAACGGCACCCGGTGAGACGGCCAGGAGGAGCGCCGCTGCCAGTGAACCGATCCTTCCCAAACGACGGTGCAGCGAAAGGATGAGCCAAATAGTTCCCAATCCAAATAGCGCCGGCACCAATCTCACAGTAAAGCTGGTCAGGCCATACGAATTCTGCGCTGCCGTCCCAAATAGAAACCTGAAGACCCACGGTATCACTGCGGCGAAATAGTAAAGAGTGGGTCCGTGATAATTTTCCGGATCGTAGTGATAGAAACCGTCACGCACCAGCCGTACCAGAAAATTTCCATTTACCCCTTCGTCGTGGTGAAAGGGAACCAGCGGAAGACCGTATAAACGCAGGGCGGCACCGACAAACATGACCACCAGCGCGCTCCAGAACCACGAGCGGTGCGAAATCTCCACCGCCTGGACTGCAGACGTGGATGCTTCGGTACTGGCCCGAGCACCTACCGGCGACTTCTGTCGCTTCCTACGGTTTGATTTTGTAGAGCCGGTACTCACCAACTTCTCCAACTTTTTTGAAATGAGAGAAAAACTCCATGTTCACGGGCATCACCAGCTTTTCGTTCGGGCCCACGACTGCATAATCGACTCCATTTCTTCCAAGCAACAGTTCAGCATCAGGGGCGCCGGCGTAGATTCTCTTGATTTCGCTTTCGCGAGGCCCAAAGTCCAGTCCGTGAGTCCAAATATGACCGGGATAACCCATCAGCGAACGTCTTCCGGTCAGGAAAACCGGCGTGTTGTGAATGGGCGCATGAATCACCGTCGCTCGCGGTTGCGTTTGTTCTTTGATCACTTCGGCAAATCTCACGCCATACGGATCGAAGAGTTGAAACTCCCCGGAACGCGTGACTATGCTGGCCACATCGAGTGAGCCGGCCAGGGTCAGGCAGATAAACAACCCAACCGCCAGCGCCCGTTGAGTCGGCCCATCTCGCCACAATCGGGCCAGCAACAGAGCTACCAGTGGCGCCGACGCTACCCACCAGTAAAAGAGCACCTTTACATTGTCCCAAATCCAGGGCGCCATTTTGACCGCATTGGGAACGATGAAGCAGAGCGTAAACGGCAAATAAAAAAGCAGCAAGCGGCGCGACACAAGGTAATCCTCCCCACGCCAGAGAATTGCACCAACGAGCAGGGGAATGAAAAGTCCCGTGTTTTTGAACCAGAACCAGACGGGGTTCTCCTGGCCATGGTCCCATCCGAATTCCCAGGCAAAGAAGCTCGAAGCCTTGACTGCGCTGCCGCTGGTTGACCACAACATTTGCGGCACTGCGATCAACGAAGCCACCGCTGCAAATACCAGCCAAACTCGCCAGCGTCGCTGTAACAGGGCGATACCGGCGCCGACCGCCATGACCACCACAAAGCTGTGTGCATGGACCAGCGGCAACAGGCCGGCAACCACACCCGCAGCGATCATGCGAGCGGTAGGCGAGTTGCGAAAGGAGAGCGCTGAGACTTTGGGTTGACTTGTTTTTTTCTTCCCCCGAAAATTTCTGGCTCCCTGGGTTTCCTTTGTAACTTCCCTCTCCGCGTCTCCCTGTCCCTGCGTCTCCGCGTCCGATTTTTCCCCCGTGGCCAGCCACCATTGTGTGAATACAATGACTGCCAGCGGGAGACCCAGGAGAATTCCACGTTGCGGCACCAGTAACGATGAGATTGCATTACCCCAACGCCAGGTAGTCTCCGGAATCACCGTGAAGGAAGCGGGTAAATGGGCAAGCACGCCCACCAGTCCCCGATCATTCTTGCCCGCAAAACGAAACAACAGGGCCCAGCCAAATCCGCCATTCAATAGCACCAGCAGGGGCGTCAGTAACGCCGCAACGCGATCGCGCAGCATCTCCCAGGCCCAGCGATGCAACACCCCCATGAAGGCAACGGCCAGCAACAGATTTTCCAGCATCATCGCATTGCGCAGGCTCGCCCCACAGCGCACGAACACGGCCGAGATAAAGTCGGCCAGGAAGGGGTAAGTGAAGCGCACGCCGGCAAAGGTCGGATCCTCGGGCGGATAATTTTGCCCGTAGGCAAATCCCGTTATGACGCTGAGGTGAAATGGCAGGTCGCCGAAGTTATTCAAGACTCCCGTGTAGATGCCTTCGGGATTTTGAATCATTGCGCGATCGAATATCAGCCAGAACATGATGGCGGCTGCGGAGTAGTAAAGGAAGTAAACAACATCCGCCGCGCTGGGACGAGAGATGGCCTGTCTAATATTTCGCGCTGCTGTTTTCAGGTCCGCTCGAACATTTTCGCGAAGTGGCAGATCCAGCAATAAAGCGAGGGGTGCCAGCGCCAGAACAGTGGCCAGCACCATTGAGAGTGGCGTGAGCCCCAACAACAACGCCAGTGCGAAGCCTATAAGACCGAAAGCCGCGAGACCGATACACGCTCCGGTACAAAGCCGCGCGGCCAGCGAAGAGCCTTCATCGTAAATATAAGTGGCGAGAGCACCGCCGGCCATCAAGAACAGAGCAAGCAGAAATGCAAGAATCATCAGCTGGCAATAATTGAGATTGGCAAAGTTAAGAGACCGCTTTAGTCGGACAGGGATTATACGCGAAGCGCTCCAAAGCGCACATCTTAAGTCTGCTCGTAGCGGAAGTTGGTCGGATAACCTGGCTGGCCGGCCGTCCTTTGCATCGGCAAGTCATATCGGTTAGTTTCAAACAGAGGTTAATTAATGCTGAGAGCAGGTATTGTTGGTTTGCCCAACGTGGGCAAATCCACGCTTTTTAATGCGCTGACCGCGCAGACCGCGGCCCTTGCCGCCAATTATCCATTCGCCACGATCGAACCAAACGTGGGAGTCGTTCCCGTCCCCGACGAACGACTTGCGCCCCTGGCAAAACTGGTCAAGACGTCAGTAATCGTTCCGGCTACCGTGGAGTTTCTGGATATTGCTGGTCTGGTTCGCGGGGCCTCGAAAGGCGAAGGTCTTGGCAATCAGTTTCTCGCCAATATTCGCGAGACTGACACGGTGGTCCAGGTAGTTCGGTGTTTTGAGGATGACAGCGTCATTCATGTTGAGGGTTCGGTTGATCCGCAGCGCGACATCGAAACCATTCAAATCGAACTGGCGCTCGCGGACCTGGCAACTGCCGAACGTCGCCGCGAGAAAGCGCAGAAAGGATTGAAGGGCGGCGACAAGACAGCACGGGCGGAATTGGAAGTGCTCGACAAGCTCTTGCCGGCCCTGGAGGAAGGTAAATCGGCGCGCACGGTGGAGTTGACCTCCGACGAGCGCACGCTGGCGCGTGGCTTCTATTTCCTCACCATGAAGCCAACCATTTACGCCGCCAACGTGGATGAGACAACCCTTGGGTCTCCGAATCAAAACGCCAACCTGCAAAAAGTGCAGACACTCGCCACCGCGGAAGGGGCAGAGTGCCTGGTAATTTGTGCGCAACTGGAAGCCGAGTTAGTCGCGTTGCCTCCGGATGAACGACTGGACTATCTGCAGAGCCTCGGCGTTTCCAGCAGCGGTGTTGATCGTTTGATCAAGCATGCCTATCACCTTCTCGGCTTGATGTCTTTCCTTACTGCCGGCGAAAAAGAGGTTCGTGCGTGGACCATTGCCCAGGGCACACGGGCCCAGAATGCCGCGGGCACTATTCACTCAGACATTGAACGGGGATTTATTCGCGCTGAGATTGTGGGCTACGATGACTTGATCCGTGCCGGCTCATACGCCGTGGCCAGGGAACAGGGACTGATGCGATTGGAGGGTAAGGACTACATCATGCAGGAGGGGGACATTGTCAATTTCCGCTTCAACGTCTGATTCCTGAAATAAAGCGATAGCGACGCCGTATTCTGGGCCGTCTGTGCTCCAAACGGTTCACGATTGCCCATGATTGCCATCGAGCCGGTCGGTTTCACCCTGCCCCGGCTTCGTGTCGAACAAAATGAAGTTATTACCCCGAAGATAAGTGAGGCGGTTGGTGTTGGGAGCCAGGTCTTAACGAAGCACGGCGCGGACCCCGACGAGGATCAGATACCCAATCGCCAGCATCACAGCCACCTTGATGACCACGACGGCAACGTGGAACAAAAATCCAATAATACCCAGGGTAACACCTGCCGCAGCCAGCACCAGGGGAACACTCACGGCGACCACAAATATTCCCAGCAAGATCATTCCGGCGACCCTGATTACTTCCTTTATCTCACTCATCTCACTCCCTCCACCAACTTCTCTTCAATTCGGGCCTGAGGTGTTCGGATCAGGCGTTTGCTTGGGTATACGATGAGCGCGCTCCAGCCGTTCCATCGAACATCTTCAGATCAACCATCCTCTTTCCCTGGTTTCTATTGACCTATGCTAAGCTCATTTTAATCCCCGGATACGGTGGTATTACCGCGAGAATTATATAGCTATGGCACAGCCTTCAACCAGAGATCTTTTTGCCGACCTGCGCACGGAAAAGCCGTCTGAACCGCCGCAAGCTACAGAAAACCAGCAGCAGGCACCCCTTGCCAATCGCCTGCGCCCGCGCTCGCTTGCAGAATTTGTTGGTCAGGACCACCTGGTAGGTGAGGGTCGCATTCTGCGGAGACTGATTGAGGGCAGCAGTGCCATGCCCTCACTGATCCTCTGGGGCGCCCCGGGCACCGGAAAGACCACCCTCGGACGCCTGCTGGCTGATAAGAACGGTTCGCGCTTTGTCCCACTGTCAGCCGTATTCTCCGGCGTCAAAGATTTGCGCTCGGCCATCAGTGACGCGAGGCAGGAAGCGCGCCTCGGCCGGCGCACCGTACTCTTCATTGATGAGATTCATCGGTTCAATAAGGGACAACAGGATGCGCTTTTACACGCAGTCGAAGACGGTACGGTCACGCTAATTGGAGCCACCACGGAAAATCCTTCATTCGAGGTCACCGGCGCTTTGCTCTCGCGTTGCCGCGTTCTTGTGCTGAATCAATTGCAGGCGGAGGAAGTAGCCGCGATTCTAAAACGCGCGGTCCTTGACGAAGAACGCGGCGTGGCGCGACTAAACCCCGAGATTGCTGATGAAGTACTCGCACGACTGGCCCATTCGGCCGGGGGCGATGCGCGCGTCGCGCTGGCGGCCCTGGAAGCGGCCGTCGAATCTACTGAACCCGATCAAGCCGGCGTGCGGCGCATCACTAATGATACCGTGATCGAAGCTCTTGGGCGCGCTCGCTATGCGTATGACAAGGGTGGCGAAGAACACTACAACCTGGCCTCCGCGCTGATTAAGTCGCTGCGCAATTCAGATGTGAACGCGGCCCTCTATTGGCTGGCAAGATTGATCGAAGGTGGTGCAGACCCTGTTTTCGTCGCCCGACGCCTTTGTATCCTGGCTTCTGAAGACATCGGAATGGCGGATCCACAGGCAATGGTGCAGGCCAGCGCGGCGGCCGACATCACCAGGTTGATAGGTTTGCCGGAAGCACTCTTTCCACTTTCGCAGGCCACGATCTATCTGGCTCGCGCGCCAAAATCCAATGATGTTAAGAAAGCTTACACAGCAGCGGTCGCAGATGCTCTGGCAACTGCGCGAGAACCGGTACCCCTTCACCTGCGGAACGCACCGACTGGGCTGATGAAAGGACTCGGTTATGGCGAGGGCTATCGTTATGTTCATAGCGATCCCCAAGCCAAAGATGAAATGCCTTGTTTGCCTGAAAGCTTGCGCGGACGAGTCTACTATCCGGAAAAAGAGTGAATTTCATTTGCCGGCGCTTATTCCCTGTTTACATTTCCAATGACAAGGAACACAAGCTACATTTCTTAAACATGAAACGAGCCCTGCCATCAAGTTATCGATTGCCAGACCGCAAGACGGAAAAGGAGCTCGCTTTCGTTCAGGACCTGATGATCGCGCCGGATTGGGGCGAACGATTTGCTTCCCTGCTCGATCAACATCTGAAAGCGCCTAAACAGGGTCGGGTTCTCTATGCCGGTGCCGGAACCGGGGGCCATGCGCTCGGGCTGCGCGAGCGCGCCGGTAGAGACGTGAAGTTGGTTTGCGTCGATGAAAACGCGGAGAGCATTGAGATCGCGCGAGCTAAGGCAGTGACTCTGAGCGTCGCGGCTGAATTCGTGACCGGCAAACTCGACAATCTGGCTCAGAAGCACAACGACTTCGATCTGGTGATCGCGGATCTGTCATTGGTAGCGCCCGAGCGATTACCCAGAATCATTGCTGAGATGGTTCGGGTAGGCCGGCCGGGAAGCCAGGTGGCCATTACCTTGCCGACTTCCTCGAGCTTTGGCGAGTTTTTTTCCATCTATTGGGAGGCCCTTTACAATTCGGAGTTTGCCGAGGAAGTGGACATCGAGAGTCTGCTGAACGCTTTGCCCACAGTTTCCGAGCTGGAAGAAGTCGTCGGAGGGGAGGGACTAGGCGAAGTCGCCTCCTGGACCGAGATCGAAGGTTTTGACTACAACTCCGGTGAAGAGTTTCTTAACGCGCCGCTGATTTCAGATTTTCTGATGCAAGGCTGGTTGGCTTCGGTGCCACTGGACAAACAGGGACGAGTCACGCACGAAATTGCCAATCTGATAAACGCCGAACGGCAGGAAGCCGCATTTCTGCTTACCGTAAAAGCCACATTAGTGATGGGCAGAAAAGGAACCAGCGACTAACGGGATGTGGGGCCGGTGAGGCATTCAAGAAAGTTAGGGCGCTACCTTATCTGCGGCTTTCGGGAACATCGCCCTCGGCTACACGTAATCTGGCCCGGCGGCGAGCTTCTTCAAATAATGCTTCGTCATCTACGGCCGAAAGCGACGCCGATTTGTTGCCATTGAGTTCAGTTCGCTTCTTTTCCAGCTCCTCAGTCTCCGCTTCTGCCAATCCATCTTTGAAAGCCTTCTTGCTCTGGCCCAGGGCCTTGGCAAGTTGCGGCAGTTTGCTGCCCCCGAAGAGTAGGAATATAACCGCGAGAATCAAAACCCACAGCATTGGATTATTCAAGTTGAACAAAAGAAACATGTTCGTGGAGCCTCCTTAGCTCTACCGCGCAACAGAAACCTGTCACCCAATCCTATTGCCACGTGTCTGACTCGTAAAATAAGTATTTGCGCCAGGTCTGGTCGGCACGCCCCAGATAACGCATGATCTGGCGACTGACGTGCAGGGAAAAACCGCGCGGCCGGCGTGCCAGGGTCATACCGGATTCCTCCGGTGTGCGATTGCCTTTGCGATGATTGCAGCGACGACAACATGCAACCAGATTATCCCACGTCGACTCGCCTCCACGCGAACGGGGCATGACGTGATCCAGCGTCAGCTCTGAGGGAGCGTAATGCTTACCGCAATACTGACAGGTTGAATGATCCCGCAGCAGGATGTTCTTGCGCGACAGCGACCGACGTTCAAACGGGATCTGCACGTACTCTGTCAGGCGAATTACTGACGGCGCGTGAATCACGAGTTTTGCCGAGTGCAACATATGCCCGTTGTGCTCTTCGACCCGAGCCACTCCCTTAAAGATCATCACCACCGCGCGCCGTTCGGTGCACACGTTAATGGGCTCAAAGGAAGCATTTAGCACTAGTACGCGACCGGTCATACGAAGCTGATATTACGCGAGCCCCAAGGGCAGTGACAAGTGATTAGGGAGAAGTCGCCCAGGACAGCGCGAAGTGCGCTGTTGCCCTTGATCCAGCCACACGGCGCCTTGGCCAATATTCTTGGCCACTGCGTAATTGCCCCACAATACTGCCCTTCACGGAGAGTCACGGTTTGCGGAATTGATCAGTCGCTTCCACCAGGGCACTTACATTGCCGGGCTCCATAATAGAGTGCCCGGCGTCGGGAGTAATGTGTAAGCGAGCTTCCGGCCAGGCGCGGTGTAGCTCCCAGGCGCTGCGCAGGGGACAAACGGCGTCGTAGCGGCCCTGAACAATGACGCTGGGCAGATGACGGATCTTGTCTACGTTCTCAAGCAGGTAATTATCCGTGTCGAAGAAGCAATTATTCATGAAATAGTGACATTCGATCCGCGCGAAGGCGAGCGCAAACTCAGGATCGCCGAACCTCTCGATGGAGTCGGGATCAAAAAAGAGTTTTGAAGTGCTACCCTCCCAGATGCTCCAGGCGCGCGCGGCCTCAACTCTGACCCTGGCATCGTCGCTCGTGAGCCGCCGGTAGTACGCGCTCACCATGTCCGAGCGCTCAGTTTCAGGAATTACTTTCAGGTATTCTTCCCAGACGTCGGGAAAAATCCAGTTTGCTCCTTCCTGGTAGAACCATTTGATCTCGTTCGGCCGGCAAAGAAAGATCCCCCGCAGCACAAGTTCGCTGATGCGATTCGGATGTGTTTCGGCGTAGGCCAGGGCCAGCGTGCTGCCCCAGGAGCCGCCAAAAACCTGCCAATTGTCGATGCCGAGATGTTCGCGCAACTTCTCGATATCCGCTACCAGATCCCAGGTGGTGTTCTCTTCAAGCGAGGCATGTGGCGTACTCCTTCCCGAGCCGCGCTGCTCAAAAAGGACAATCCGGTAGGCCTGTGGATCGAAAAACTGTCGATACTCGGGAATCAGCCCGCCGCCGGGTCCCCCATGCAGGAAAACAACCGGCTTCCCTTGGGGGTTGCCACACTGCTCGTAATAGAGTTCATGAAGGGCCGAGACTTTCAGCCGCGCCACGTCATAGGGATCCAATGGATCGTACAGGGTTCTTAGTTGGGTCATAGCCCTATCTTAACGGCACTCGCGGCTCGATTACCAAATCGATAGCCACAAGTAGAGTCTCAGGCTATTCCGAATCGGGTCGTTCGCTTGCGGCAGTTTAACTGGCGGGCCGCGCCAGGGTAAGCACAAGCACTTCTTTTGCTCCCGCCGCCAGCAATACCCGAGCGCAGGCAGAAGCCGTTGCTCCGGTGGTGAAAACGTCGTCGACGAGCAACACGTGCTCCCCCCTAATTAGCCGCGGTTGCGAGACCGCGAAGACGTGCTCCACACTTTCGCGACGCGCCTGCGCATCCATGCCTGCCCGATGAAGTCCGGTGTGCCTGATGCGAATGAGAGCCGAATCCGACACGGGCAGGGAGACCATTTTTGCCAGCGTCTGGGCCAGGATGGCTGCCTGGTTGAAACCGCGCTGCTGTTCGCGCTCAAAATGAAGCGGAACCGGAACGATGAGCGTGCTTCGCAACAGCGGTACCTGCCGGCAGAGATCGGACATCAGGAGCGCAAGAGTCCGCGCGACACTGGGTTCACTTTTGAGGGCGATCACCGAAGCTCGTAGTGCGCCTTCGTACAGGCCGCAGGCACGCGCCGAAGTAAATGATGCTTCGTCGCAGCGACGACAGCTGACTGCTTCTTTTCTGTCCGCGGCAGCAGGAAAAGCGGGCGCCGGAACGCCACATTTTGAACACAGCGGATCCGTATCTGTAAACAGGTGTGTGCTCCGCCAGCAACTTGCGCAGGCAACTCCATCAAACCTTGACTCGACGCTGCCGCCACAGACAGCACAGGCCTGCGGGTAGAAGAGGGCCAGTCCCGCGTCGCAAAACAGGCTGGTTGTATTAGCCAGCGAGAACAATGATTGGACTCCCGAAAAACTTGACGGCCTTCTGCTCAGGATGAACAGAAGGCCGTAATCGTGTCAACAGATATCCTGGGCTTTAGTCTTCGTCGTCATTCAGCAGGCCCCGCTCCTGCAGATCCTGGCAAGGCATGCAGTGGCGCGCCCAGGGCAGGGCTTCCAATCGCTTCTCAGGCAGGGCGCTCTCGCAGCGCACGCATTTTCCATAGTTTCCGGCCTCGATGCGCTCCAGCGATTCATCAATCAGGTTCAGCAGCTGGCGATCATTGTCGGACATGGAAACCAGCAGCTCTTTGGTATAGGCATTGGCCGCCATATCGGCGGGATCCTGAGTAGCTTCGGAGTCGCGTTCCCGGCTGTAAGCTTCAGCTTCCTGTACCTGTCCCACCAGCCCTTCGCGGCGGTTTAGTAATTTGTCACGAAAAACCTTTACTCTTCTTTTGTCCATTCTCAGTCAATCCCCCCACCCGATAAATAAACGGTCATATTAAGACGGCAGCGCTACCCTGACCGGCCTGCTGGTTCATTTCTGATAAGGCAAACCGTGAATAATCGTATAGGCCCGATAAAGTTGCTCCAGCAGCAACACGCGCGCCATTTCATGCGTCAGTGTCAAGCGGGACAATGACCAGCGTTTGTCAGCAGCCATCGATAGATCCGGCGAAACCCCAAGAGGACCGCCGATCACGAAACTGACTTCTCTGGTTCCCTCGTTGTGCCAACGTTGCACCTGCGCTGCCAGCTGTGGCGACGTCCACTGCTCGCCGTCGGGATCCAGCAGCACGGTCACCGTCCCCTCATGCAAAGCGTCTCTGATGCGCTTCGAATCCTTCTCGATGCCTGCGTTGCCCGTGCCGCCCTTAGTTTCGCGCAGCTCGGTAATTTCGCAGCGCACAAACCTCGTTAGTCGCTGCAGATAATCTTCGCTAAGCGCCCGCAATTGAGCATCTTTTGTTTTTCCCGTCCAGATAACCCGCAATCGCATCATCAGAACCCGGAATGAGGGCCGCAAGCAGAAGGGCGAAGAAAACGATTTTTTGAATGCCCGCTTTTGCTCCCTCCCTCATCCTTCATCCTTTAGAAAGTCTCGCCAGCCTCTCGTAAAGGTTTTTGCGACTGATCCCCAAAATTCGCGCCGCCTCAGCTTTGTTACCCTTTGTCGTTGCCAGAACCTCGTTCACGTAGGCCGCTTCAATTTCCGCGAGCGTGCTGGGATGCTCCTGGCGATTTTGTAAACTAACAGTGGCCCTGATGGGATCGGGCAAATCACTTTCTTCAAGTAGTTTGCCGCTCGCAACAATCACAGCCCGCTCCAGAATGTTCGCCAGTTCGCGAACGTTGCCCGGGTACTTGTACTGCTGCAGCACTGCCAGTGCTGCCGGGGCGATTGCAGCTACCGCGCGCCCATGCTTGGCTGCGTAACGATGCAAAAAGCTTTCTGCTAATTCCGGCAAATCCTCCGTCCGGTGCCGCAGTGGGGGCATTACAATCTGCATCACATTGAGGCGATAAAAAAGATCTTCGCGAAAATCGCGCCGCGTGACCGCGTCAGAGAGATCGACATTGGTCAGCGCCATCAACCTGGCGTCGACTTTGATCGTCTGACGCCCGCCTAGCCGTTCAAACTCGCGAGTTTCTATCACCCGCAGTAACTTTGCCTGCGCCTCAGTTGGCAGGTGCGCAATTTCATCAAGCACCAGCGTGCCGCCATGAGCAGCTTCCAGGCGACCGGGCTTTCCTTCCACCGCTCCGGTAAATGCGCCCCGCTCATACCCGAAAAGCTCGGCTTCCAGGAGGTGACCGGGCAAGGTAGCGCAATCAATCTTCACCAACGCCCGGGCAGCACGAGGTGATTGTCGATGAATGAAAGCCGCCAGGGCGTCCTTGCCTGCCCCTGACTCTCCAGTGATTAAGACGTTAGCGTCAGTAACGGCAACCCGCTGGGCGAGGCCAATGGCCTCGCACATAGCAACCGACTTAGCCACAATCTCGCTCACTATTTCCATTCTCAAAGAGCCATTGGCAGGTTTGTTATTTCCGCCGGCAGCTCGACTCTCTTACTCTCGCGCCACAAGCGCTCGAGGTCGTAGAACTTGCGAGCCTTATCCTCGAAAACATGAACAATGAAGTCACCGTAATCAACCAGTATCCATTCGGCTGTGCGATAGCCTTCAACCCGCGTCGCCGGTGTTCCGGATTTCTTCAGCGTATCGACGACCGCGTCCGCAATGGCCTGCACCTGGCGCTGGTTTGCTCCACTGGTAATCAAAAAATAATCAGTGAAAGTGGCAATCTCACGCAGATCCAGCATCACCGGATCCAGGGCTTTCTTATCGCTCGCTGCCTGGAGCGCCATCAGCATCCGTTCATCAATCGGCTCAGTGGCCGGCTCGTCGGGCCGGTGTCGTACCGCGGGGTGAGCCGCAATTTCCAGCGGCTGCAGCGATTTTTCTTTAATGGTTGAATTATCTTTCATGCGAATCTCTGTAAAGCTTGTACTTCCCTATATAGTTAGCCACGACCGTTGGCACGAGTTCGGCCAATTCGCCGCTGTTTTCTCGCGCCGCGCGCCGAATGTCCGTCGCCGAAACATCAGCCATCACCGCATCGGTGATGAATATTCTCTCGCCCGGCCCAGCCTCTTCTATCTGGCGAGGATCCTTCTTACCACGTAGATCAACCACGCGCGCGCTTAACTCCGGCGCTATGTGATCCACGCTGAGACTGTATCCGGGCCGGCTGACCACAATGTGATTTGCCATGCCCAACAGTCTTTCGTGATCGCGCCAGGTATTGATTTCGGCCCAGGAATCTGCTCCCATTACGAAAAACAGAGTGGTGGGGTCCGGAAATGCCGATTTGAAATAGGCCAGGGTGTCCACCGTATAACGGCGACCCGGCGCTTCAAGCTCAAAGGTCGAAATAAAAAAGTGCTCATCAGCTTGAGTCGCCAAAGCCAGCATCGCATAGCGGTGCAACGCCGGTGTTACCTGCAAGCCCAGCTTGTGCGGGGCAACCTGGGCAATGACGAACCAAAGTTCGTCAATTTCAAAGAGCCGGGAAATGGTCCGTGCCACTTCCAGATGTCCGAGATGAATCGGGTCAAACGTACCGCCGTAAAGAGCAATCCGCTTTTTGCGGTCCATGGGCACCACCCCTTAAAGGCAACCCGGCTTAGACACCCACCTCGACCACGTCACGCAGAGCAGTTGGAGATAAAGCCGGATCATCGAGCCTGGTGGCGATTGCGTTCACGAGTTCACGCAGTCCCTGATTAGTCACCGCCGAGATAGCGAAAAACAGGCGTTGGTCTGCAGCTGCTCGTAAGCGCAATGCTTCAACTCGTTCCGGTTCGTCCACGGCATCCAGCTTGGTAGCCACCACGATCTGCTCGCGCACTGCCAACTCCGGATTGTAGGCTGCTAACTCATGATTGATCGTTTCGTAGTCAGCCACCGGCTCACGACCTGAGAATGACGACACGTCGACCAGATGTAACAACAGTCGGGTGCGCTCAATATGTCGCAGAAAGCGATCTCCCAGACCACTGCCCTCGTGGGCTCCGGCGATCAACCCGGGTATGTCCGCCACAACAAAGGTGCGAAAGTCTCCCATATCAACGACGCCCAGATGCGGCTCAAGGGTGGTGAATGGATAGTCGGCAATCTTCGGACGCGCGGCTGAGATAGTCGAAATCAAAGTAGACTTGCCGGCGTTGGGAAATCCGACCAGCCCCACGTCGGCCAGCAGCTTCAGTTCGAGCTGCAATTCAAATTTTTCGCCTTCGCTTCCTTCCTGATGATATCTGGGTGCTCGATTGGTCGAAGTAGCGAAATGCGAATTGCCGAAACCACCGCGCCCGCCGTGAGCCACCAGCAGGCGCTCACCATCTGTGGTCAAGTCTTTAATCAAATCCCCGGTCACTGAATCCAATACCTGCGTTCCTACCGGAACTCGCACCAGCACATCCGCTCCATCGCGCCCGGAACAGTTCGAACCTTCACCGTGCATGCCGCGGCCGGCAATGTGTTCAGGGTTGTAGCGAAGGTGCAGCAAGGTGTTCAAGGATGAGTCGGCTACGACCCAGACATCTCCGCCACGTCCGCCGTCGCCTCCGGATGGACCACCGCGCGGTACGAACTTCTCGCGCCGGAAAGCGGTAACACCGTTTCCGCCATGGCCCCCCTGGACACGAATTTTGGTGCGGTCAATAAACATCTAAATCAAAGCGACGCCAACTCGCACTGAGCAGGCGTCGCGCAGTTTCGAGCTTGAAAATCACGATGCCTAGGCGGCTACAGGTACCTGTTCCTCGGCGACAGCCGGATAAACGCTGACAAATTTACCGCCGCGGCCTTTGTCCTCGAATTTGACGATGCCATCAATCAATGAGAACAGCGTGTCGTCTTTGCCACGGCCGACGTTCTTGCCCGGCTTCCACTTGGTGCCTCGCTGACGAGCAATAATGTTGCCGCCACGCACCAGTTCCCCGCCAAATTTTTTCAGGCCTAGTCTCTGCGAATTTGAATCGCGACCATTACGAGACGAGCCCACTCCCTTTTTGTGTGCCATTTTAAACTCCCGAGTTTAGGTCTTTGGACTTTGGTTTTTGGTCTTTGCCAAAACCATAGACCCAAGGCCCAAGTCCAGCCGTCAGCCTATTGAATCTATCCTCAAAGTGGTGTAATCCTGGCGATGGCCCTGTTTCCGCTTATATTGCTTGCGCCGCTTCTTTTTGAAGACAATAATCTTGGGTGCCCGACCATGATCCACAACTGTCGCCGAGACTTTTACGTCGCCCAGCGCCGGCGCCCCAACCTTCGTGTCATCACCGGAAGCTACCAGGACGTCCAACTCGATGGACTTACCTGCCTCGGCGGCGACTGAAGGAACGCGGATAGTTTTGCCCTCCTGGACCAGAAATTGTTTGCCACCTGTTCTGATAACTGCGTGTGCCATTTGCTTTACCTCTCAGACGAGACCAACTCGTCATAGAAAAGTCGAATATTATAGGGCTCCGGCTCTGAATCAGCAACCGCCGGAGTTCAAATCCGCGCGGCCGGGGTTGAAACCGCACCCGGTCGCGACTCAGAGGCCAGAAACTCCTCCATAAAACCGGTAGAAATGTCTCCGGCGCGGAATTTCGGGTCGTCCATTATTTTCAGGTGCAGCGGGATGGTCGTCTTTATTCCTTCGATAACCATCACCTCGAGCGCCCGTTTCATCCGGGCAATGGCCAGGTCGCGCGTACGCGCGTGCGTGATGACCTTGGCGATCATGGAATCGTAGAATGGCGGCACCATGTATCCCGCATAGACATATGTATCAACGCGCACCCCGGGTCCCCCCGGAAGATTAAAGGCAGTGATGCGGCCGGGAGAAGGCGCAAAGGTCTCTGGATTCTCCGCGTTAATACGGCACTCAATTGCATGCCCAACAATCATCAAATCGTCCTGCAAATAGCCCAGGCGCTCCCCTTCGGCAATGCGAATCTGGTTACGCACGATGTCGGCCAGCGTCACCATCTCGGTCACCGCGTGCTCCACCTGAATACGCGTGTTCATCTCCATGAAATAGTAACGATTGTCCTGATCCAGCAGGAACTCAAAAGTGCCGGCGCTTGAGTAGCCAATTTGCTTGCACGCTTTGACCGCAGCCGCGCCCATCTCAGCCCGCATTTGCGGCGACAGGACGGTTGAAGGAGCTTCCTCCAAAAGCTTTTGGTGTCTTCGCTGGATAGAGCATTCCCGCTCACCAAGGTGAATGCAGTCTCCATATTCGTCGGCCAACACCTGGATTTCAATATGTCTCGGCTTATCAATAAAACGTTCGATGTAGACACTGCCGTCCTTGAACGCCGCCGCGGCTTCAGTTGAGGCAGTTTCGAGCGCCGACCCGAGCTCAGATTCAGTCCGAACCACTCGCATTCCCCGGCCTCCACCGCCTGCGGAAGCCTTGACGATTATCGGAAATCCAATCTCCCGAGCGATTAGCAGGGCCTCTTCCTCCGAAGTAACGGGCTCTGAACTCCCGGGAGTAATGGGCAGGCCGGCAGCTTTCATGGCCCGGCGCGCCTCCACCTTGTCACCCATCAGGCGGATCACGTTCGAAGGCGGGCCGATAAATTTTATGTTGCAGGCCTCACAGATCTCGGCAAAGTAAGACGATTCAGCCAAAAACCCATAACCCGGGTGAATCGCATCTACATTAAATATTTCAGCGGCGCTGATGATCGCCGGAATATTCAGGTAGCTTTGCGCGGAGGGCGCCGGACCGATGCACGCAGCCTCATCCGCATACCGCACGTGGAGCGAATCGCGATCGACATCGCTATGGACCGCGACGGTGCGGATACCCATCTCTTTGCAGGTCCAGATTATGCGACAGGCAATCTCGCCTCGATTGGCGATCAGTATCTTGCGAAATTTACGATTAGCTGCGCGCATTATTCCCAAAAAAGCCCAACGTCCAATGCCTGCCGTCGCACAACCGAGGCCGGACATTGGACGATAGACTGAACAGATTGGCTACGGTCTTATTCCGAACAAAGGCTGTCCGTATTCAACCGGCTGGCCGTTTTCTACGTAAATCTTCACTACCTCGCCGCTGGTTTCTGCCTGGATCTCATTCATCAACTTCATGGCTTCGATGATGCAAACCGTGGTGGCAGGTTCGACCTGGCTGCCGGTCTTCACAAAAGGTTCCGCGTTGGGGGAACGGGCGCGGTAAAAGGTGCCGACGATCGGAGATTCGATGATATGCAGGTCCTGATCTCCGGAGGCGGCGGTTTGAGCCTGGGCTCCAGGATGAGAGGGCGCCGACGGAGTGGCGCCCGGCGCCGCCAGCTTGGCTACCGTGGGAGCTGTCGCTGGAGAAACAGCAGCTGTGCCCCGCGTTTCATCCGTGTCGTACTCAGCTCCCCGGCGTAGACGAACGCGAAAGCCTTCGCGTTCCAACTCGAATTCCGACAGGCCATTGTCGCGTAGCAATGCGATCAGCTCACGCAACTCGTCCATGTTAACGGAGGCTTCGGGCTTCGCTTGCCGGTTCACGCTGCGGTCCCGACCCTGGCTCCCGGATGCACCTGCCTCGCGCGACTTGCGTTTAACTTTGGCCCCAGCTTGGCGTTCGGAGTCTTTCATGTTTTCGATCCTGCACAGGTGTCAAATAAAGTGATTAGCCCCAAAGAACGTCGCAGCGTGCCGACCGTCGCTTGGGGCTTGGCCTTTCGAGCTTACCTGGCGGAGCCAAAGGCTCGCTCGAACCGTATTACCTACTTCTCTGAATCCTGATCGACCGGCGACTCCGCGCCGCCTTCCCCGTCGCCAGAATCTCCAGCGTCTGCGGTTGCGACTACGGTGTCCTGGCGCTCTGTGGCGGCCTTACTGCCAATTTTGCTGTCCTTGATCTTGCCGGGCTTCTTTTTTGCTCCCGCACTCTTGGCGCGCTTTTTAGCATTCTCAACAGCTTCAATTTCCCGTGCATTGTCGACCAGTTCAATAATTGCCAACTCGGCATTGTCTCCGGCACGGCGCCCCAGCTTTAAGATTCTTGTATAGCCACCCGGCCTGTCCTTGTAACGCTCGCCCAGTTCGCCGAAAAGTCGTCGCAGCGCCGCTACCCCCGCAGTGCGCGGTAAAGGCAACTGTCCGCGCTTCCCCGTTTGGGCTGCCCGCTGGATATTTCCCGAATGGAAGAAGCTTGCCGCCTGGCGTCGCAGGTGCAGGGCTCCGGCTCCCGCCTCTTCGCCCATCTCCTGAGCGCGGCGCGAAAGTGTGATAGCGCGTTCGACGAATGGTCGCAACTCTTTCGCCTTCGGCAGGGTCGTCACGATACGATCGTCCCTCGAGTTAATTAGCGAAGTGGCCAGATTTCGCAACAGTGAAATCCGATGTTCGGTGGTCCGGCCCAATTTCCGGTGTGCTTTTAAGTGTCGCATAATCCTATATTGTTCGAAGTCCGGGCAATTCGAGCCTGAGACCTGCTCTCACCAGGACTTATTGCTCGACTTCGTCCTCGAAATCGCTCAAATCCGAGGCATCACGGCCACCTGAGCCGGGAATCGGATTACCCTGTTCATCGAATTCCATTCCAAAATCCAGGCCCATGCCATTGAGAATGTCCTTAATCTCATTCAATGACTTCTTACCAAAATTCTTGGTGGCCAGCATCTCACGCTCCGAGCGCTGCACCAGATCGCGGATGGTCCGAATGTCCGCATTCTTCAAACAATTGTACGAGCGCACAGACAACTCCAGCTCATCGACAGAACGGTCCAGTTGATCGTTGCGTGGCAACGGCGGACGCTCGATCTTGGCATAGGCAAAGTCGTCGGTGTCCTCTTCAAAGTTAATGAAGATGGACATGTGATCCTTGATTAACTTGGCCGCCAAACCAATCGAATCTTCTGGTTTTACTGAGCCATCAGTCCAGACCTCGATGGTCAGTTTGTCGAACTCGGTGTTCTGACCAAGACGGGCTGCTTCGACAGTGTAATTGACCTTCTTGACCGGAGTATGCACGGAGTCAATCGGTATGTAGCCGAGCGAAAGATCCTCATCAAAATTTCTATCAGCGGACACATAACCTCGCCCGCGCTTCAGACGCATCTCGACTTTCAGGGAGCCGCCCTCGCTGACCGTGGCGATATGTACCGTCGGATCCAGCACCTCGATGTCCGCGTCGGTCTCGATATCGGCTGCGGTGACCTCGCCGGCGCTTTCCTTGGTAATCCGCAGCGTCTTTGGTTCGCTGCTGTGCACCTTGAACGGCACTTGTTTGAGATTGAGAATGACGTCGGTCGCGTCTTCCACCACGCCTTTGATTGAAGAGAATTCGTGCTCGACCCCCTCAATCTTAACTGCCGTGATGGCCGCTCCCTCGATTGACGATAAGAGCGCGCGCCGCAGCGAGTTGCCGATGGTGGTGCCGAAGCCGCGTTCAAAAGGCTGCGCGGAAAATCGCCCGTAACGACTAGTGAGCGTTTCAGAATCAGCCGCGAGTCGCCGCGGCATCTGAAACCCCGTCCACAGATTGTTCTGATCCATTGCCATAGCCATAATTTCTACGTGTTCGGAAATTTGTCCTTCGGCGGCGTGCCCGAAATAGGGCCACCACACTACAATTAATTACTTGCTGTAAAGCTCAACGATAAGTTGCTCGTTAATGGAGCGATCGATGTCGTCTCGAGTGGGCAACGCATTTACCCGCGCCCCCATATCGGCTCCTTCCTGAGCCAGCCAGGAAGGACGGCCACGACCGGCAGCAGTCTGCCAGGCTCCTTCAACATGGGGGTTCTTGCGCGCTGATTCCTTCACCGTGATGACGTCGCCAATCTTGATTTGGTAGGAGGGTATGTCTACCTTGCGCCCGTTGACCAACATATGACCGTGGTTGACGAGTTGACGCGCCTGCCGGCGAGAGGTCGAGAAGCCGGCGCGATAGACAGTATTGTCCAGCCTGCGCTCGAGCAGGAATAACAGGTTCTCACCCGTAATCCCTTTCATCCGAGCAGCGCGCTCGAAATAGTTACGAAACTGTCCTTCAAGAACAAAGTAAATCCGCTTCACCTTCTGCTTCTCGCGCAGCTGCTGGCCATAACCAACCACAGCCTTGCCGCGACGCAGAGAGTTGCCATGCTGTCCGGGCGGCTGAGTACCGCGCTTTTCAATGGGACAGGACGGCTTGTAGCACCGATCACCTTTGAGAAAAAGCTTTGCACCTTCGCGACGGCACAGACGGCACACCGCATCTCTATACCTAGCCAATTATTTTGCCTCCAGTCTGAATTCTAGACGGAAAAGTTTACAAGCGCCGTATTCCGATTTGGAATTTCAGGTTGCTCAATTGCGAACCAAATCCTGTCTCCAAGATTGGAGTCCGCAGTGGGCAATCCGGGCGGCTGCTCTTCATCCTTTAGGTCAACTTGTCAATTCCAATTGCCACGAACCAAACGCGGCACCAGATCCCTGAGATCGGCGCCCCGGCACTCGACAACACCTCACACCCGGCGTCGCTTGGGGGGCCGACAACCATTATGGGGAATCGGTGTCGTGTCGCGAATCGTACTGACCCGGATACCCGCATTAGCAATCGCGCGGATAGCAGATTCGCGTCCCCCGCCTGGTCCCTTTACGCGGACCTCACATTGCTGCATGCCGGCCTCGTGGGCTTTCTTGGCCGCTTCGAACGCTGCCTGCTGAGCAGCGAACGGGGTTCCCTTGCGCGAACCGCGGAAACCTCTTGACCCGGCAGATGATTGCGCGATCAGATTTCCCTCAAGGTCGGTGATGGAAATCATCGTGTTATTAAACGAGGCCGCCACATGAACGATCCCCACCGGGACGTTCTTTTTCTCTTTCTTGCGAAAGACCTTCTTTTTTCCGCCAGTTGCTTTTGCCATATTATTTAGACCCGCGACGAGGGACTATAGACCACCATGAATGGTCGGCCGTCGATCGTCATATCCCTATTTCTTGCCCGGTGCTTTCTTCTTGGCGATCGTTGCGCGTCGCGGGCCCTTGCGAGTGCGAGCGTTGGTGTGAGTCCGCTGGCCCCGCACCGGCAATCCACGGCGGTGCCGTAGGCCACGATAACAACCGATGTCCATCAGGCGCTTGATATCCATTTGGATACGTTTGCGCAGGTCACCCTCGATTTCGCCCTGGGCTTCCAGCACGGCACGAATGCGACTCAATTCATCTTCGTTAAGATCCTTGATGCGCGTATCAGCACTCACACTCGCCTCTTTTAAGATCGAGGAAGAGCGCGAGCGCCCAATACCGTAGATATAAGTTAGACCGACTTCCGCCCTTTTGTTGGGGGGCAGGTCGACGCCAGCAACACGTGCCATTTATCTATTTCTCCGACAGTTAATTCGCAGGGTCATATTTTTCAGCCGCGACGGCCTACCCCTGTCGCTGTTTATGCTTTGGATTGATGCAAATCACGCGCACCACGCCTTTGCGGTGAATGACCTTGCACTTATCACACATCTTCTTTACCGACGCACGCACTTTCATTACACGTTCCTCAGGAGCTTCAACGCGTTACTTGTAACGGTAAGTTATTCTTCCCCGATTAAGATCGTAGGGTGAGAGCTCAACCAGCACCCGATCGCCCGGAAGAATACGTATAAAGTGTTTGCGCATCTTACCCGAAATGTGCGCAAGCACCTGGTGCTGGGAGTCCTCCAACTCGACCCGAAACATCGCATTTGGCAAAGTCTCGAGGACTTTGGCCATGACTTCTATGGCTTCTTCCTTCGCCATATTCTCTTAGATCGAAACTTGCCTGCACCGACAAACTGCAAATAATAGCATGCGAAGAAGTCTTTGCCAAGCCGCACCGACCAGCACTTACATGGCCACCGCCTCGGTCTGCTTTGAGACCTCAGAAGTCACTCGGGTCAGCACCTCAGGCCCGTCTTCGGTGACGGCAATAGTGTGCTCAGTGTGGGCGCTGGGGCGCCCATCCAGCGTTACCACAGTCCAGCCGTCAGCCAGGACCTTGGTTTGATGGGTTCCCAGATTAATCATGGGTTCCACTGCAAACACATAGCCGGTCCTAATCTTAGGCCCCTTGCCGGGCTTGCCGTAGTTGGGAATCTGCGGATCTTCATGCATTTTCCGCCCGATGCCATGACCCACGTATTCGCGCACTACTGAATAGCCGTGACCCTCGGCATGTTCCTGCACGGCCCAGCCAATGTCCCCCAGATGCAAGCCGGCGCGACACTGCTCGATGGCGCGCTCCAGGCATTCTTCGGTGACGCGGATCAGTTGCAGCAGGTCCGCGCCAACCTCGCCAACCGGGACGGTCGTGGCCGTGTCACCCACAAATCCCTCGAGTGTCACCCCGACGTCGATCGAGAAAATATCCCCTGACTTGAGTTTGTAGTCCGAAGGAAAGCCGTGGACCACCTGCTCATTGACTGAGGCACAGATCGAATAGGGAAAACCGTGATACCCAAGAAAAGTGGGCACCGCACCACCTTCTCGGATCATTCGTTCGGCGGCACGATCAACTTCCAGGGTCGAGATCCCAGGCTGCACCAGGCCGCGCAGTTCCTGCAAGACCTTGCCTACGAGCTTACCGGCGGCCCGCATTTTGTCGATCTCTCTTCGTGACTTGGCGATGATCATTACTACCTGGAAAATACCAGACGACCTTGTGTATTCCTGGTCCTTACCTAACTGTCTTTGATGATCTTTTCCAGATCATTGTAGATGGTGACGCGATCCCTGGTCCCATCAACGCGCTGGAGCCGATTTGACTGAGCATAATATGCCAACAATGGCTGGGTCTCGCGTTCGTAGGTCTGCAGGCGAACACGTACCTTCTCAACAGTGTCGTCGGCTCTGATAATCAACTTTACTCCCTTATCGCGATCGCAGGTTTCATCCGATTGCGGCGGCTTGAAATACATATTGTAAATCTCACCGCAGACAGGACAGGAACGCCTGCCCGTAGTTCGCTTCTCCAGGACATCCAGCGGAACATCGATGGCGATGGCAACAATCGGCATCAGCTGTCTCTTTGCCAGCTGCTCCAGCATCGCAGCCTGTGCCAGCGTGCGGGGAAAACCATCAAGCACGTACCCATCTTTGCAGTCTTCGCCGGCGGTGCGCTCCTGAACTACGCGAATGACCAGGTCGTCGGGCGCCAGTTTCCCGGCTGCCTGAATTGACCGGATCTCCTGGCCCAGCGGATCACCTGTTTCGGCGCGCGCTCGCAGGATATCGCCAGTCGAAATCTGCGGAAGTTTGAGCCGCTCCTGAATCAAACGCGCCTGCGTACCTTTTCCAGCACCAGGCGCACCCACCAAAACGATAATATTCGACATAAGGATTCTTGACTTTAGATCTTAGCTTCGCGATAAGTTAGCGATCGATCTAAAACCACAAATCTAAAATCCCGGTTAGGCTCTCCTTCCGCGCAGGCGCCCACCCGCTCCGAGGAACCCTTCGTAATTGCGCATGACCAGCTGGGCCTCGATCTGAGCCACTGTATCCATCGCTACACCCACCAGGATTAGCAACGAAGTACCGCCAAAATAAAACTGGTACCCCATGCCGGTGGGAATCCAGGAGAGTCCTGGCGTCGTACTTACGAATGAATCGAGCCAGGCGCCAATCAGAGGCAACCGGGCAACCTTAAAACCGCTCAGCATGAATTGGGGGACAAAGGCTACCAGGGCCAGATAAACTGCCCCGACAACTGTCAGTCGGGTAAGGATTGTGTTCAGATACTCGGCAGTAGCCCGGCCCGGTCTAATGCCCGGCATGAAGCCACCGTGCTTGCGCAGGTTATCGGCTACTTCTTCGACATTAAACACAATCGATACATAGAAGAAGGTGAAGAAGATGATCAGGGTCAGAAAGATCAGTTCGTAATAAGGGTCACTGGCATGAAACGTCTGGAAAAAAGTGTAAATGTGCGCCCAGACCGAATTCGGCTTAGACGGGTCTGGCGGAAGGGCAGCAAAAAGACTCTGCGGCATCGACAATACCGAGGAAGCAAAGATCACCGGAATGACGCCGCCCATGTTGATCTTGAGAGGCATGGTCGTTTGCTGGCCACCCACCAGCTGGCGCCCCACGTGTCGTTTGGCATAGCTAACCGGTATCTTTCGCCGCGCCGCCTCGACGAACACAATAAAGGCGATAACCGCCACCAGGGCCACTACGAGGCCCACAACTCCCACCGCCTCGAGCGTATCCCCGCCGCGCAGGCGCTCAACCACCTGCTGCACGCCACGCGGCAATCCGATCACAATCCCGGAAAAGATCAGAAGCGAAATGCCATTCCCAACGCCCCGCTCAGTGATCTGCTCGCCGAGCCACATAACGAAGATGGTCCCCGTAGTGAGCGTCAGGATAATAGTTAAAAGAAAGCCCCAGGTCGGCGCGCCCACGCCATTGATCTGCAGCCAGTGCGCCACAAAACCGGTCTGAATCATCGCCAGACCCACCGTCAGGTAGCGCGTCCACTGATTAATCTTCTGCCGCCCCATCTCGCCTTCTTCCTGAAGCTTTTTCAGTTGGGGCGAAACCACCGTCATCAACTGCAGGATAATGGAGGCCGTGATATACGGTGTGACTCCGAGAGCAAAAACGGAGATCGTGCGGAAGTTTCCGCCTGAGAAGAGATCCAGCACGCCGAGCAGCGTCCCAGCCACGTCCCGCCAAACCGCGTCCAGTCGCTCCTTATTGATCCCCGGGGCGCCGATGTGCGCTCCGAGACGATAGACGGCCAGCAAGCCCAACGTGAACAGAATCCGCTTGCGCAGATCCGGCACATTGAACATATTGCGAACGGCGGCAAGAAACTTTTCCATAATTAAACAGCCCGGACTTGGTGTCTGTCGTCTTTAGTTGCAACCCAGACCGAAGTCTGCAAAGTCGCAAGTCACTCGGCCCCGATCTCCGTCACAGCGCCACCAGCCTTTTCGATCTTCTCCCGGGCACTTTTGGTAAAGCGATGCGCGGAAACGCGCAATGGCTTTCCCAGTTCGCCGGTGCCCAGCACGACCACGTCATGTTTGGCCTTCTTGATGATGCCGCGCTCATGCAACACTTCCGGTGTTACTTCCTCGTTCGCTTCGAAATTTCTCTCGAGGGCGGAGAGGCTCACCTCCAACCAGCGTTTTTTGAAAATATTCGTAAACCCGCGTTTGGGCAGACGGCGATGAAGGGGCATCTGGCCGCCCTCGAAGCCAATCTTGGCTGAGTATCCGGACCGTGACTTCTGTCCTTTTTCGCCACGGCCCGCAGTCTTTCCCAAACCGGAGCCGGGCCCTCGGCCCACGCGCTTCTTTTTGTGCGTGGAGCCCTTGGCCGGGTGCAAGTTATTAAGAGTGAGTGCCATCTTCAAAAACCATCACTTGCCGCTCTTCATTTGATATTTTCCATCGCCATCCTCGAATCGAACCGGCGGAGTTCGATGCAGATGACAGAATGATAAATATCAAATGAGAAATGACAAATGCTGCCTCCCTTACTTTATTCAACGATCCGCAAAAGGTGCGGCACCTTGGCCACTACGCCCCGCATTGACGGTGTGTCGGGACGATCGACAATTTGATTGAGCTTGGTCAGACCCACACTCCGCACGATCGTCTTGTGCGTTTTCGGAGTCGCAATGAAACTACGGTAATACTGAATGCGAATCATCTTTGCCGGATCGGCTGGAGGATTGGCTTTCCGCTTTGTCTTCGCTTCCTGACTAGGTGCTTTTCTCGCCATACTGGGTACCTGCAACATTCAAACTTGAAACTTGAAACCTGAAATTTATAACTCTTCGACCTGCTTGCCGCGCAGGCGGGCCAGCTCCATCGGATCCTTCATACGCAGCAGGGCGTCGAAAGTCGCGCGCACAACATTATGCGGATTTGTCGAGCCCAGCACCTTGGTGCGCACATCATGAACGCCCACTGCCTGCATGACGGCCCGAACCGCACCGCCGGCAATCACGCCGGTCCCCTGGGATGCCGGCTTGACGAGAACGCGGCCGGCGCCGAATTTACCAATCAACTGATGCGGCAACGTGTTCTGAATCAGCGGCACGCGGATAAGGCTCTTCTTCGCGGCCTCAATCGCCTTTTTAATGGCAATGGGAACCTCGCGAGCTTTACCAGTGCCGAAGCCAACATGTCCTGATTCATCACCAACTACAACCAGCGCCGCGAACGACAAATTCTTGCCGCCCTTAACCACCTTGGTGACGCGATTGATGGAGATTACCTGGTCCTTCAGATCCAGTCCCTGCGCGGAAATACGATGTTTGGGTTGTCTCATTATTGCTCTTGATTCTCGTCGGTCTCGTTTGTCGCCGACTCCTCAGTTGATTCGTCTTTGTTTAGTCCCGCTTCGCGGACGGCGTCCGTCAAAGCCTTAACCCGACCGTGGTACAAATAGCCACCGCGATCAAAAACGATGCGCGTGATACCTTTGGCCAGCGCCCGTTGCGCAATTTCCCGCCCGACCCGTTTTGCCGCGTCGATATTGCCGCCGGTTGGACCACGCAGGTCTTTTTCGGTCGTCGAGGCGGAAGCAAGCGTTACCCCCTGCTCATCATCGATCACCTGCGCGTAAATGTGGTTCAAGCTGCGATAAATAGCCAGGCGCGGGTGCTGCGTGGTCCCATTTACCTTGCGTCGAATTCGCTTGTGTACCGCGGTACGGACTACCGCTCTACTTGTCTTTGCCATGATTATTTCCCTGTCTTACCGGGCTTCAGCTTGATCGGCACATCGGCGTAACGAACACCCTTGCCCTTATAGGCGTCCGGTTTCCTCAGCTTATGCATTTCCGCCGCAACCTGGCCCAGCTTCTGCTTGTCGATACCTGAAAGAGTTAAAGTTGTCTGATACTGCTGGATGCTGCCCTTGGTTGTCATACGCTCGGCTTTGGCCTCTATGCCATCGGGCAGGGGAAACTCAATCGGATGCGAGTAGCCGAGGGAAAAGACAATCTTCTTCGCCTGCACATCGGCCTTGTAGCCCACGCCAACCACATCCATTTGCTGGCTAAAGCCCTCGGTCACGCCCACAATCGCGCTGTTTGCCAGGGCACGGGCGAGCCCGTGCATCGCCGCCAGATCGTCCGAAGCGCGCTCAGCCTGCAACTGATCACCCTCGAGTTTGAAGGTTATGCCCTGCGGGACAGGCGTTTTCTGCGAGCCCTTCGGCCCTTTGACTTCGAGCTCCCGTTCCTTAATCGTGACAGTCACGCCTTTCGGGACGGTGATTGCTTTCTTTCCTATACGTGACATAAGAACCTCAAGAGACGCGGCGAGACGGAGACACGGGGACGCGGGGACCTCTCAGTTCTCCGTGTCTCCCTATCGCCGCGTCTCCCTGTCCGTCTTTGTTCATCCTTCATCCTTTAATAAATTTGCGCCAACAACTCGCCGCCGATGTTTTCGCGTCGCGCCGCCTTGCCGCTCATCAAGCCGCGCGAAGTGGAAACTATGTTTACCCCATAGCCGCCGAGCACTTTCGGAATATCCTGCGAGCCGACATAAACACGCCGGCCGGGCTTGGAGACTCGTTCGAGGTGCGTAATAGAAGATGTACCGCGCGCGTCATAGCGCAGGAAAATGCGTACGCTGCGCTTCACTCCCTCACCCTTCAGAACGAAGTTGTTGATGTACCCTTCTTCTTTCAGAATGCGGGCGATTTCCAGTTTCAGTTTCGAAGCCGGGATATCAACACGCGAATGTTTTGCCGCAATTGCATTGCGGATTCGCGTTAACATATCGGCAATAGGATCAGTCATGTATTACTCCATTTTCGATTGCCAATTGCCAGGGCCGATACAATCGACCACGCAACTGGAATATCGTTACCAGCTCGCTTTGATGACGCCAGGAATCTGTCCCTGCAACGCCAGTTCACGAAAACAGATGCGGCAGAGATTAAACTTGCGCAAATAGGCACGCGGACGACCACAACGCTTACAGCGCGTGTACCCGCGCACCTTGAACTTGGGCTTGCGCGCCGCCTTGGCGATCAGTGATGTTTTTGCCATAAACCTCGTCTTCTCTTTCGGGGCCTTCCAGGTCTGTCTACAGACCTCAAATCCGAAATCTGAAATCCCTTTTAGTTTTGCCTGAAAGGCATACCCAGAGCCTTTAAGAGCGCTCGTGCCATTTCGTCAGTGCGCGCGCTCGTGACGATCGAGATATTCATGCCGCGCAACTTATCGACCTTGTTGAAATCTATCTCCGGAAAGATCAATTGCTCGCGGACCCCGATGGTGTAGTTACCGCGGCCGTCAAAGGCCTTAGGGGAAACACCGCGAAAATCTCGCACGCGCGGCAAAGCAACCGAGACCAACCGGTCCATGAACTCGTACATCCGATCCCCGCGCAGCGTAACCATCACACCGATGGGCATCCCCTGGCGCAGCTTGAACGAAGCGATTGATTTCTTGGCTTTGGTGATCACAGGCTTTTGGCCGGTAATCGACTTCAGCTCGTCGGCTGCCGTGTCCAGAATCTTGGCATTGGCGATAGCCTCGCCCATACCCATATTGATGACGATCTTTTCCAGCCGCGGGATGGCCATCGGATTCTTAATCCCAAATTCCTTGGCGATCGCCGGGCCCACTTCTTTTTGGTATCGCTGCTTTAACCTTGCTGCCATGTTTTCAGTCTCTCTTGTTCGAAAAGCTCCAGCTTGTCCCAAGCGAAATGCGCTCGCCTCGCGGAGCAACGACAAACTGAAGTCTGTCCAACTCTTAAGCCTTATCCAATGTGTGCCCGCTGCCGGCCGCAACTCGCGTCTTGGTGCCATCGGCCTGCACGTCATATTTCACGCGCGTAGGCTTGCCGCTGTCCGGATCGATCATCTGCACGTTGGAGATATCGATCCATGCCTCTTTCTCAATAATGCCGCCGCCGCGATTACCAGACGGATTGGCTTTTTGATGACGCTTGATGATGCCGGCGGCTTCAACCTTGACCTTGCCGCGCACTGGAGCAACCTCAAGCACCCGGCCGCGCTTACCCTTGTCGCGCCCGGCAATAATCGCTACCTGATCGTTCTTTTTGATTTTTGAACGTTTCGTTCCGCGCATGATCGTCAGATGACCTCCGGAGCCAGTGAAACAATTTTCATGAAATTCTTGTCCCGCAATTCCCGCGCTACCGGCCCAAAGACGCGAGTGCCGATGGGTGTTCCATCTTCTTTAATCAGCACGGCCGCGTTCTGATCGAAACGGATGTAGGTGCCGTCCTTGCGCCGCACTTCCTTGCGCGTCCTGACGATCACCGCATCCTGCACCGTACCTTTCTTGATGGTACCGTCGGGCGACGCCTCTTTAACGGTGACCTTGATACGGTCTCCCAAACTGGCAATCTTGCCAGTTGAACCGCCAATGGGCATGATCATCTCCACGCGGCGCGCTCCTGAATTGTCGGCAACGTCCAAAGACGTCTGCATCTGAATCATAACTAACCCCTCTAGGAATTTCGGATTTCGAATTTCGGCTGGCGAATTGTCAGCAGGCCCAGGCCCTCAGCATCCACAATCCGAAATTCCCAATTCACTTTGCTGCTTTCTGCAGAATCTCGACCACCCGCCAGCGTTTGCGCGCCGACAGCGGCCGCGTTTCGACAATGCGCACCTTATCGCCGACCGTCGAACCCACTTCGTCATGCGCCATGAACTTCGAAGTGCGCTTTACATAGCGCCGATATTTGCGGTGCTTGACCACGCGATCCACTCGGACCACGACGGTTTTTTGCATCTTGTCGGAAGCCACGATCCCGATCTTCTGGACTCGCCGGCTGCGCGCTGTTGCCACTGGTGTGGCGGCGCTTTCCGCGGCCTGATTCTCTTC